>LULV01000020.1_pt1 | contig 135569 bp, 183 predicted proteins | sample 728081 | NCBI WGS metagenome assembly LULV01 (sample SAMN03860280, study PRJNA289734) | marine metagenome | biome: seawater column; feature: ocean; material: water; isolation source: Red Sea water column Station 108 - depth 25m | place: Saudi Arabia: Red Sea | collected 2011-10-15 | depth 25 m | reverse complement strand
TCCCACTCCCATGCATCTCTAATAATATCTCCGATATCATATTTCGGAGACCAGTCCATCTCACTCTTAATTAGGCTGATATCGGCGACCAATCTGGCAGGATCACAATCACGTTTGTCACCATACTCAACCCAAATATTACCTTTCGTTTCATACCTGATTCTATCTATTAATTCTATCATAGAAGTTCCTGCACCGCAACCGACATTGAAAATATTATTTGGACCATCATAACATAATGCCTCGACGTGAGCTTCAGCTAAGTCTAGAACATGTATGTAATCACGGATACAGGTGCCATCGGGTGTATCGTGGTCGTTGCCGAAGACAGTGAACTTCTTATCGCTTTTGACACAATCTAACAGGATCGGAACGGCATGAGTTCTGGGTCGTTGTATGTAACCATGGTCTGGTGCTGCACCTGCTGCATTGAAATACCTCAGCGATAACCAGTCACCGTCCCAGTCTCGTAAGATTTGCTCACACCACAGCTTAGATATAGCATATGGATTTTTAGGATTAGTGGGATGCTCCTCATCTATAATTTCCTGATCGGTATCACCATACACACCTGCACTGCCACTGAGTATCACTTTTTTCGGATACTTGCGTAGGATGCTAATCAGAGTGTTGAGGTTGTTATCGTAATAATCAAGAGGCTTTTGTACACTTTCGGAAACGACATGACTCGCCGCACAATGTATGACAGCGTCGATATTATCGAGTTCACATATCGCTGACCACGTTTCATACTTTTCTGACCAAGGATTGATAACTCTGTCGAATATGACAGGCTCAAGACCACGGTTGTAGAGAGCATCTGCTATACAAGAGCCGATGAAGCCAGAACCACCTGTGACTAAAACTCTCATACACCCCTCGCCTTTCTATAATCATGCCACTCATCCTCCTCCCACATGTTAGGAGAAACACCGTTCCAACGTTCACGCCAAAGTTTGTGATCCTTGTTGCGAGAACGCTCCTGCACATAATCGTGGCGAGCGTCCTCATACTCTTTTGAGCCAAGCTCACTCATGCCATCGCGCATGTATGAAACCAGTGATATGCGTTCCATGTCCTCGACATCCATACCCTCGGGTGGTATGATTTCGGTGTTACCGTGTATGATATTAGCATTGTCAACCAGAAGCGCATCGCCTGGACGCAGGTTGATTGCTACACGAAACTCAGGCAGCACGAACAACCCACCACTCCAGCCGATACCATCTTTAGTGACAGTCGATAAGTTAGAAAAGCCACCCTCAAGATTAGCACCATCGCGGTGGGCTGTAGTCCGATAGTTCTTGTTGACAGTTATCGTTGAGAACGCAGTATCCTCAGCCACGATGAATCGTTTATCGATGCCCTCGGCGATAGCTTTCTGATGCTTATACCTGTTAGGAACGAGGTCAGCGAACAACTTGTTTAGACGCCGCATATATGGATAACACAGTTGGAACTTCTTCATGTTATCCTCGGTGTAGTTGGTAGCACGACCGAAAGGGATGCGAGGATATCTGTCATAGAAACCAGCGATGCCGCTATGTATACCAGCTGTGTATGCAGTGGTCGTGATAAACGAACGCATCTCGGCAACTTTTTCGGGAGACAGCTCAGAAAGCTGATTCATGAAGAAGTTGTCATAATCATAGCCAGCAGCATCGATACGCGCACGATGCCACAACACACCGCGTTTATCCCAGTGATAATCGAGTGACTTGTGTTTTTCAGCATACTCGTTCATGATATCTTGAGGAGTCTTACCATCGATACGTGGTTTTTCAACCGACCGCATAATTTCTTCCTGCCACGGAAAGACCCAGTCACGGTTGCCCTGCTTGTGATATCCGATAGTTCCTGTGCTGGTACCACGATTATTTGATATTGTGGCTGCACCAACCAGACCCTCATACGCACCAGCCATCTCTTCTTCGCTGAAGATATTCTTACGGAAGCGAAAACCAAGATTATCTTCGCTGTTCTCCGAGCCGAAGATAGTGGCGGTGGCTGGACCATAGAAATCCATATCATCATCGACGACTATATCGTAATCGTCATCTGTCATAAACTCGTTGAGCTGTTTTTCGCAGTCGAGTTTATGCTCTGCTGTCAGAGTCTTTACACCGTCAATGATTTCTTCTTCATAGTTCATTCCACATTACTCATCTCGAATAATTTGACATATTCTTTAGCAACTTCTGCACCCTCTGCTGTAAGATAAATGTTAAGCCTCTTCTTCGCGAAGAATCGTTTGATATCACCCGCAGCACGGACTCTATCAAGATTTTTATCCATGTTAATCACAGCGTCTTCGGAAATCATTCGGTCGTCTCCATATTGCTCGTTATCTGATCAAATGTACATGTATATATGTTATCACCCAAGACAGGAAAAGTAAACCGATTATTGGGATATGCAAAAATAAAACTTACATCGGGATTTTGTTTCCCAATCCACTGCATATATGTAATCCTGCCAAGATTATCAGAGGGACGTGCCCGAGTATCCATGCCATAGTTATCTGTCCCGTCATAAATGTTGCTGATTGATTGTGTAATATTTTGTTGAAGAAAGTCGAAGCCGATGAAGATGAGTTGTTTATGACCCATCTTCATCGCTTCTAGAGCAGCGTTCGTACCAGCGTTGCTGCGGGGGCGGTTCGGGTTAACAACAGCTGGTTCCCACTGCTCTTCTAGAGGAGGAATAATAACTCTGTTCGATGGGAAATCACTGCATTCTATTTCGGTAGTTATCCCCTGATCAATCGCTACGAGATAATGTGGTAGCACATACTTCGGTGTGGTGTTTGTATAATCTCTGTACAATGCATTGCAGCCGAACATAGTTCCAGCATCTTTAATTGACATGAGGTCGAACTCAACACGAGATGTCCCATTGCCAATTATAAATGCTGGTTCCTTCACATCCATTCTTCTGCTTCCCCCTTTATACATTTGACACGCCACTCGAGGGTGTTTATGGTGGTATGTATATGACCAGTGTCGTGGTCTCGTATCAATGTTTTAAGATGATCGATTTCATCTCTTAAAATTTTAAGATGTAAATGGGATGCTGTATCTAGCACCATTTCTTCGCCTGTGTCGCCTTCAGTCATTACCACTGCTCCTTCGGAAATGCTTCTTGTAACGCAGCCTTCTTTATCTTGACACCTTTATCTTTCATCCGACATAACAGGGCTGCATCGTCGGGGTGTAATCCTTCGAGAACCTGAATGAACAGCTGCTCACGTTTGATATCAGTCATGTTCAATCCATCAGGAGTGTTGACAAAATACTTCAACATCTTAACTTCCGAATACATCTTACCCTCCTGGTCTGTCGACTCTGGCAAAGACTTGTATGGCGGTTTGCCAGGAGGCAGTTTCCATTCGACCTGAGGAAAGAATGTATACCAGCATATGTCTTTCAATGCTGGCGAATTATTTTCTTTTAGAACAGCAGCTTGTTGTTTTGCTGTTTTCTTTTTTTCGACCTCAGCGATAATTTTGCTGAGAGATTTCGTAACCATAGCTGTCTCCTAAAATGCCTGAACGTTTTCCATAAGTTTTTTGAGTCTCTTAGCCATAAAATAATTTATGATGTTAGAGCGAGGAGCAGTTTGCACATTGTGAAATGTATGCAGTATCTGCGACTTGATATCAGGAGGGATCTCCGAAAGATCAACGAGAGCTTTATTGCGCATGTAACCTCGCAGCATCCTCTCGTCACAAAAATCTTTGGGATCTAGTTCCGTCCACGTTGAAAGTTTCTTGCGCGAGATAGGACGCTGCCTTTTGCCTTCGACAAAAGTGTCATCAGGAGAGAGGAAATTAGGCACGCCATCACCACGATCACCTAGCATAATGTGCTCGCGCAAGAACCGTTCGGGATTATCTACTCTGTTGAACTTTTTCTGAACAGGGCTGTAGATATCCACATTCACATATTTCTGAAGCTGTACGAAATCCTTGTCACCTGATAAGATCAGGATCTGCTCGGGACTTTCGCCATTAGTTTTAAACACACCATGTAAATCACATAGCGTAGCAATGATATCGTCAGCCTCCGCGTGGGGAACCTGAACAACTTTGTAAGGCATGTTTTCGCGAATCTCATCACGAATGTTATTGAGCGCAGTGAACACAGCATTCCAATCAATGCTAGACTGCTCGCGATCTTTCTTACGACTTGCCTTGTAGTAGGGGAAACGGTGTTTGCGCCAGTAATCTTTATCATCACAGCAAATCACCAACTCGCCATATTGTTTGAAGAACTTATTTCTATAGAGTCTCAGGCTCGACAACACCATGTGACGAACCATGTCTTCCGACAGTTCGCCTGATGAGTTTTTCAACTGCATCATGAGGTTTGATATCATCACCTGATTGAGATCAACCAGTATCATTTTTCATACTCACTCAGAGTTTTAGTCATACTCTTATTATATATCGATCTTGACCACACGCAATGGAAAAATTATGCAATATTTGGATCTGGGTCATCATCGTATGACTCTATTTCATCAATCATATCATCCATCGCTTTTCGTAATGGGTGTTCTAACTCACAAGTTTTGTAGATACCTGCCCGCAAACACTCAATGGCGAGAGCGAAGTCTTTATCAAAACCAGAGGCGTCGACATCAACACCCTCCATTGACAGATCGGTAACCAAACGACTCGCATGATAATCGACCATTTGATTGATGATATTCATGCGAGTGTCAAGTATCTTTTGCCTATTACCGCCGAGTGACTCTATGTTATCTCTAACAGCAACCCTTTCGATAGGAAATAGGATGACGGTATTAGCATTCACTTCGTAACCCTCAGTAAGATAGTTGACTCATTGATTCTACCGTTACATGAGGTGGCTTTAGTTGTCACCTTATCGAACTTCTTAAGAGCGAACTTCTTTCCTGCCTTGAGCACGATCTCAAGCACTTCCTCTGGTTTCCGCAGCTTTCGCTTGCGTGATTCGTCCGGATCCCAGTTCTGAAGTGTGGTTCCCTTTACGGTCAAGCCACCTCTATCAGATGCAACATAATAAGCCAGCTCCTTGTACTTCGTATTGTAAACCCACAACTCTGAAGCCTCGAGTATTTTAGATGGGTCGATGCTAGCAAGTTTCAAGGAGGGTTCCTCAACCTGATACTTGAAGTTCTTGAGGAGTTTTTGTGCAGATACAGGCTGTTTCTTACGAGGTGAACGAACCTTGCGTTGATTGCTGCCAAACTTGGCGACATCATCAATTATGCCCTGTAGCAGCTTTTTGTAATTACGCTGCTCCCTCTTAGACATCCAGCTGTATCCTTCAATAAGATCTGGGTCATCACCCTCAAGCACCTCATTGATTTCTGCAAGCATGGGTTTGTAATATTCAGCGATATGATTGGCGATCATCGGTTTGACTTCTTTATGGATCAACCACTCGTACATCCCAAAGTCATCGACATTACGGCGAATGACCACGTTATCTATGACATCTTCGATTTCACCTATCAGTTCGCCAGCCTTTTCCTTGACTCGATCTTGGATCGATATCAACTGAGCAGTTGGTTTCACGGCTGCTTTGACCTTTTTCTTGGATTCACCAAGTTCGACACACTCATCGAACTTTTCAGTCATATAATCCATTTGTTCTGTTTTGAGTTTAGCACCGTTGACATGCATGCGGCACAGAAAAGACATAGTCCTGTTGACCTGAATATCATCCAGACGCTTGATCGCCGAGGAAATATCCTTGCCTAGTTTTTCAGAACGGATATACTCGTTGACATATTTACGAGGTGTCTTGCGATCGGCAAAATAATTATACCAGTTGTATGCTTTAGTGAGGTCGATAGCAGTATAGTCATCTGCTAGAACTGGTTCTGAACCCCAATATTTCTCATCGAGGCTTTTAGCACCGAGACGCTTTTTCTTTTTAACCATAATATTCCTCTCCTCATCGTATGACTTAACTCTATCAAAGTTAGAAGGGAATGTAAAGGGAAATCATTATTTTTTTCAGAGATGATCTCTGCTTCGTTCCTCTTCAATATAGTCACGATGCGCTCTGATCCCAGTGACCCAGCCCCAAGCGAAGCTGACAGAGGCACATAGGCTAACGAAAACAACGTGAAGGATGATCAATCCTGTACTCATAGTGCGTTCTCCATTGATTGTAGGAAACCTTTCCACTGAGCAGCGCGGAAGTCCCAGTTATAGAAATTATTGACATACTGAGCTTGAAAGTTGAGCTTATCATGTACAACCTCATTGCCATACATATTTATCGCCTGAAGAAGCATGTTAGCAAAGACATTGGCGTGTTTATTAGCGTCCTCTTCGAAGTTATACATCGCAGCGAAGTTTGCTGTAGTTTCTGGCAGGGCTGCAAAATTAGGGCAAACGATCTGACACCCAGCACTCATCGCCTCTAGCACAGAGATACCAGATGTTTCTGGCCAGATATTTGGATACGCATAGATATGCGCTTTCTTGAGTGCTTCGCGAATCACAGGGTTCGCCTGATAACCATGATATGTGATATTAGGGTGTTCTTTACATTTATCAATAGCTTCGGCATGCTGCTGATCCCTTTGTTCCCAACCATAAATTTTGAACGAGGAATATACATCGAGGTGCAACTTTCTGCCGTTATTTTCCTCTTGGTGTTTTACGAGGAACTCAAACACTGGTGCCAAAATATCAAGACCACGGTGCGGTGTGGTATGATAGATGAGATTTATGCACTCATCCGGATCTGGTTTTTCATGAACTTCTATAGGTTCAATCGCATTTTGTAAAACGATACCCGCACTGTATGGAACACCTAGTCCCATATTGAAAGTTTGCTGCTGATAATTAGAAACGAACACCAGTTTCATAAACTTTTTGAGGTTCTCTTCTTCTTTCAGGTGCTGTGACTCGGGGTCGTCCCAAGTGTCATGTAGCCAAAGGATGTTTGGCTTGTTGAGATCAATCTTCCTGACTCGCGAACATATGATGTTAAATTTTTCTAGGAGTTCTGAATCGAGACGAGCCTTCAGACCCTCCATCATCATTTCAGTGCCGCCACGACTTTCGGCATACGTGCCGTCTTCTCCTGGCTGGACAACTGCTTCTTCTTTCAAACCTGTGACATTAAGTACTGTCATGCTGCAACCTCTTTCACGCTATCAATACGGAAAGAACGCCATGCGCTCTTTTCTACATCCCACACCGCAAGCACCTTCGGATTATCTTTTGTCGTTGCCTCCTCAAGATCCTTCTGCTCGGGCAGATACGTTTTATTTAGCGTGCACTTCATGACCCTTTCACTGCCATCAACTTTAGTGAAAGTCACAGTGATGACACCATCCTGTGCCAGTTTTTTGATTTCTTCTTTAGATTTCGCCATCGCCGTATCCTCCATTATGATTTTCGATGTATTGCTCAAGTTCAACAAGATTACTTATTCTGTTGCCCTCTGTGTCTTCAGCAACATCTTCTCCCGAAAAGACTTGGGTTTGAAACAGCAGTTGAGTTCGTTCCAACTTTTGCCTCGCTTCAGAATAACAGTGTGATCCTATGTTGAGTTTTATCATCTCGCAACCTTTTTGCGTTTGTTTTCCAGCCAGCCAGCTGGAGTCGGTTCGCCTTTTTTTAATTTTCTTTCCTCGGTCTGATCTTGGTTTGCAGCCCAACGAGTTCCATACTGACTATTCTTTTCGCCTTGCTGATGATCGATCCTTGCGAGGGTTTCTTTTTTCTTTTGTATCGCTTCGGGTGTCGCTGCAGCAATGGTTGCGAGTTTTTGCGCTTCGCGTAGTCTTGGCAACACTTTTTCTCGATATTTTGGATCTTTCCATCTTTTTATTGCTTCACGCCTAGTAGATTCTGTGATTGTTTTGCGATATTCTGGATCTTTCCAGGCATCTAATGCGGCTTGCCTCGATACAGATCCACGTGCTTCAGCAAATGTTATTTGACCAGAAAGTGCTTTCCATGCTTTTTCGTCCTGCCACCGCCCATATTCTTCGAATAACTTGCGGTGAGCCTCAGCATGCTCTTCTAATGTTAGCTCAACCAAATTTTCTGGATCGTCTGTGCCTCCAGCATGTTTCGGTATGATATGATGCTTATGTTTTGCTATCCAGTGACCATTTTTATTTTTATATCGAGCAGTCATCCTCGTCTCATCTTAGCTTTCTACAATGAACAGTTTACTTTCGTGGACAGCAATGCGTGCATAAGGGTCATTGATTTTAATATCTTGAACCCTTATGCCACCATTCTTTATCTGCCTCCTTGCTTCAGTCTTAGACTTGACTAAACCAGATCGGACAAATAATTCAGCTACATCCATGCCTATGTGGTTCTTCACCCTCGCCTCATCTTAGCGACTTCTTCAGCCTGTTTCTTACCACGAATCGGAACTGCATTTGATTTATGCATGGTCGCGATGCCGATGATCTCGTCACCAGTGTAAACTTTTTCTTCTTTCTTAGCCATGGAAGAATTATAAAATTGGTCGGAGTGGCAAGATTTGAACTTGCGACCCTCTGGTCCCAAACCAGATGCGCTACCAGACTGCGCTACACTCCGGTGATCATGGCTGGAGGTGAGAGGAATCGAACCTCCCGCTCGGTTCGCTTGACTCGACCGTGCCCCATCAGTCAAGGTTGAGGCATTAGCTCTACCAGACCCTCCTAAAACTTTCTTCAGAAACTTAGCATGCTCAGCCTCTGCTTTTAGCTGAGATGCTGTTTTCTTGCGCTTCTTAGACTTACGAGATAATCTCGTGGTCGTATAATATGCTGGCATCAAACCCATGATCATACTCTATCATAATTTACAACAAAAGCAAGGGAGTTATGAGTCGGGTGTTTCGACCCAAAATTTACTATCGGGCATAGTCTCCTCAAGAATCGCCATAAGCTCCATAGCATTACCGAAATCTTCTTCCTCAGCAAACTCGACACCATCAACAAACAGCTTAAACATTTAACCCTCCGTCTGAGTCCAGTTGAACACGGTGAAATACTTAGGAGCCTTCTTGCGCTCGATGCGACCAGTTTTAGTGTTCATCTTGTTGACCTCAACGATGCGTCGAAGACCGATACCTTTAGAACCCTTCTTGACTTTCCGACCCATCTTACGAGCCTGAGCGAAAGTCATGAAACGAGGATCCTCGTAACCAGAGGTCATGAGGATATCGGCGTTTTGACCAGTATAGGGGCGATTTGTTAAAGCGTTGATCATAATATATTCTCCTCTCAATCAATATATACATTCTAGCATATAATGAGGATATTGTAAAGTGAAAAAAGGAAAAAAAGTAAAAAAAATTAAAATTTAGGAGAATATATGGTGACCAGCTCCTCTTTGCCCTTAACTTTGATCTTATCCAGCTCAACACAGGTAAATTCCTTCGGCAGCTGCTCTTGAGTGTAGGATGAAAGTATAACTGGGGTCACATTACCAGTTTCGGTCTTATAGTTTCGAGTCGCTGCCTCTAATCTAGCAGCTAAATTCACTGCGTCTCCAATAACAGAATAATCAAAACGAGTAGAACTGCCCATATTGCCGACGATACACGTACCAGTGTTGACACCAGATCCGATATTGATTTCTGGTAATCCTTTTTCTGCGAATGCACGTTTTAGATCCTCCGTTTCTATGGCACACTCCATTGCTGTTTTGACAGCCATCTCAGCGTGATTATCGCAGGGCAAAGGTGCATTCCAAAATGCCATAATACAGTCGCCCATGTACTTATCAACCGTTCCACCATTGTCTAATACTATCTTGGTCATGCGATCTAAATAGTCATTGATACACTCGACCAATCCTTCGGGATCGTCGTTGTTTTTGTAATGTTCTGATATCGGGGTGAATCCTACGATATCCATAAACAAGAACGACATCTCGCGTCTATCACCACCCAGCTTTAACATATCTGGGTTTTTTTGTAGCACAGCAACCTGACGAGGATCAAGATAATGTTCAAACTGCTTTTTGATTTGTTGCCGCAAACGATATTCGAGTATGAACCGAAGGAACGCAGCGACAGCCCAAGCGACAAAAAGCGCAAACGCTGGGAAGGACCAATCTATAAGATACCCATGATTAGTGAAAAGATAAAAACTGACAAAATAACTGCCCACTACAAGCACAGGCATAGCTTGAAGGCTGACGACCCAAGGTAACTTCAAAACTATAATCACCAAAATCAAACCGATCACAAATGTCGCACCGAGCTCTGCTATGTTTGACCAATATGGTCGTGTGATATTAACACCAGACATCATTGTGCCGATTGAGGTAGCAATCACATCATGAGCATAGATTGCACCGACAGGAGTTGGCACGACAGTATCAATACCAGAAGCAGTGGGCGATAAGATCACAATCTTACCGCGTAAATCTGGCAGTTGCTCACTCAAACTGTATGTTTTTGTTTTGTATTTGAAGTCGAGCCAGATTGATGCATTAGCATCGGTCGTTATAACTTTGAATCCTTTGACTCTTATCTTTTCTACACCACCGTCACCAGTTTTTATATCATAGCTAGGAACGCCGATAGCAGCACGCAAAGTTTCTATGGCAATCGAGGGGTACATCTTATCACCAATACGAACTACAAGAGGAAGGCGACGAACAACGCCATCGGCTTCGGGTGTAGTATTCGTCATACCCACACCAGCTGCAGCATCACCGATTTCTTTTATCGGACCGACAGCTCTGTCATATGAGTAGAGCCAAGGTTGCCAGTCCAATCCTATCTGGGACACACCACGCGCAACTGGATTGCCATATCGTCCTCCAGCAGATTCTCCTGAAGAAGGTATTTGCCCGACAACAACACGCTGCAGTTGTTTGACAAAGTCAGAATCTTTACCGAATCTGTCTTTGTCCGCGAACAGGATTGGCATAACAATAAGACCAGCCCCATGCATATGAAGGCGGTCAACTTCTTTCGCAAGAATATCTCTACTCCATGGCCACTGACCATATTTCCTCACAGTTTTATCGTCGATTGTTATAGTCACGATATCTTCTAATGTGACTGGCTTTTGCTGTTGTTGGTGGATATCGAGAGCTTTGAGTCTCACCACCTCCATGAACCAAGGATCTAAATAGCGAACGCTACAAACTGCAGCTAACACAAAAAATGCTAGCAAAAATTTCTTCATGCGTTCATCCCTGGTCCAACTTTCTTGTCCTCTGGAACACAGGTCATAGCTGCGGGGACAGCATCACCATCAAACATACTATATGCGAATCGAAAGAGATTATCTTTATTTTTTTCTGCGTATTTGAAACATTCTTCTTCTTTCATGAAGATCAATGGCTTATCGCCCTCGTGCGTTATATAAACCGAGTTATCCCAGCCTGCATAGGATGGGTCTACGAATGCCATAAAAACTAATATTACATATTTCATTTCATTGTCCTTGAGTCACACTCACATTACAACCGCCAGTTGTCAAACAGTTTTGAGATAAACTATATGATTGCGCTGTTGAGCCTTGTTGCACTAAATCTAAATTTGTCCCATATGTTCCATTTAATGTCACCGTCGCAGCATGAGCAGCACTTCCCTTTTGGTTCAAACTGACATCATTCCCATCGTTGTTGATCGTAAGATTGATAGTCTTACCGACGTTAGAAACCTGTCTTGTGAAAACATCATTGTTGTCACCGTATATATAGGTGATGTTGCTATGCTCGTGACCGCTATGTTGTGCTCTTTGACTTCCCTTGAAGTTGTTATTATCGCCGTGAATATCCAACCTAACAAAGTGCCCACCATGCTCCTTATCATCCTGATCAAAGGTTGTATCCGTGCTATCAGATAGTTCATAACCTTGGCCAAACATGACACTATTATCATCACCTAAAATATGAAACTCAAACTCATCGCCGCCACACGTTGACTGATTACAATATTGCTTGACCTCGAGATTATTATCATCGCCGTCTAAGTCGCCGCCATGTGAGGCACCACTTCCCCAAACATGTGAGTGTCCGACATATGCACTTTTACCCACCTGATCAATATCAACAGTGTTTCCTGCACCACCATAGCTAAAATCAACCTCGTTGCTGCTGCCATCAACATTCACAGTGATGTTATTATTATTTCCGCTCGTAACTTGTTCGATAGTTATGGCGTTATCTGCGATAGCCTCAGTTCTGATTAATAACAATAAGAGAATCAGAGGCATTTTCTTGAGTATGAAGTATGACATCGCTTCCTGCCTGATTTAATTCTATTTGTGTTTGGGAGTCAATACCCACTGTAATTTCAGCAATCCTGTTATCAAACTGACGATATATCACCCATGAGTTTCCGTCCTCAAATATCTGTGTATTTCCTTCTTCATATGCACCAGCCTTTATCGGGTTCTTCGGGAAGAGCTCTGTAGCTGCAAACAAACTTTTATTGAGAGCATCTAAAATATTAGCTAACAAGTTCATATCTAAAAGATTAAAATCTAACCTTGTAAACTCTAACTCATCACCCTCTAAATTGTTTTCATCAAGAGTGTTTATATCAAGCTCATTGAAATCTAAAATATTCTTATCACCGTTCGAGCCATTACCCTCTTCCTCTTTTTCCTTGGGCTTCTTTATGATCAATAGGTTATTAATTTGATCTAATGATAAATCTAATATGACAGGTTTGCTCGGCTTCGTTTCTAAATTTCCTACGACAGTTGCCTGATATGCTTGATTCATTATGACTTGACCGACATCAGACTCCACAACAATTTTACCAACCGAGCCGTCAGCATTAGGTAGCAGTATGATGAGAGATTTACCTATCTCATCAACTGTCATACTGAAGGAGGTTCCCAAAACACCGATACGTGCAGTTGGCGTGCTTATGTTTACAGCCTGTCTATTATTTTTAGCAATCAAACCGCTGGCATATTTCACCGTGCCGAGTGCAACTTTTAGTCCGAGTTTGCTAGTTGTGGGTCTGCTACTATCATATACGAAATCATCTATGACCAGCTTGCTGTGTTTTTCCACACGAACTTTAGTCTTATCATCAAAACCGATATTGACTGTGCCGTTGCCCGTGCGTATGTCATCGTTCATTTCGACACCCAGATCTCGTTTCACAACAATTTTTTCTTTGCTGCGAAACAGATCTGCAGTGCCTGTATTTTTTTCTACTGATCCTATCCCTGCGAAACTAATCGGCGACAGTGATAGTAACAGTAGAACTAGAGCCATCCGTAGTAAGATCAACTGTGCTCGCCTCCGCGCCAGATTGTGTTACACTAATTGTAGAGCTGCTACCAGTATGATCTATTGTCGTATCATGCTGAGCTGCACCAGTTTTAGTGGCTGTAACTGTATTAGAGTCACCAGTAATATCAATGTTGGTGAGCTTATCCGAAACACTCGATGCTGTTGAATTTTCATTCACAGTCACTGTGTTCGAGCCACCTGTGATATCAATGTCTACATCGACATCATCGACATCAGAAGCACTCGTCCCTATGTTGACATCCACTGTATTAGAATTACCAGTGTTATTGATAGTAACATCGACATCATCTGAGCCGCCGTTGGTTCCACCTGTTGTACCAATATTAATTCCAATATCACCACTGTTGCCTTGAGTATTTGAAGTGACATTAGCAGTAGAACCAAAGATATCATAATCTAAGACATTGCTCGATCCGACTTGGTCTATATCTAAGGTTGTTGATGCACCACTACTTGTGCTGACATCGCTGTCCGTACCAACACGGTTTCCCGATCCGTCTTGGTTTACGTTTATGTTCGCGCTTGATCCTGTTTGATCAATGTAAATTTTATTATCTGCCAAGGCAGAAGACATTATAAACATAGTCAACAGGATCGCTGACAATGCTTTCATTTATTTGTTCCTTTCGTTGTTAACCCAGAGCTTTGGTCATTTGCTTCTTCGTAATTCCAGAAGTTTTTCCTCTTTCCTTCTTTCACTAACTCGATCACAGCTGACTCAATACCCTGCCTGACCGCATAATTTATTGGTTCGTTGGTCGAAGTTCCTGCCTCTACTTCAAGAACTTTAGTCCCCATATCGTAAAATTTGAACACATTCAATCCCACGCTTGTGCTCAAAATGGTCTTCTCGGTTGTAACAGAAATCAGCACTTCCCCTGTTAATACGCTGACTGCTCTTAAACCTATAGTCACAACGTCCACCCTCCACTCGCTCTTTGGTCCGATACCTAAAAATCTAACACCCGCACCGCCAGTGAATTTATTCGAATCATACCCAACAACACCCCCAGTTATCATTATACCTGCAAACTGTAGTGCCCCTAATCTTTTCGCTTTTTCTCCATCAAATGTTTTTCTTGCATTTCGTATTATTTGCCGCTCTTTTAAAAGATATTCTATACTTCCTCTCTCCACAACATTGAAAAACTTACCATCAGATAAATCCATCAAAGCCTTTATTAAGTAAATTTCTCCACCCTGCGTAACTGCACTGCTGAGCTGTGCTATATTATCGGATGGTTTTCTCTGACCAGTTTTATCAGAGAAGCTATACACTGCGACTGAAACAGGTTTCCCATTTTTTATTCCAGGGAAATCCTTCAGACTTTTTTTCATTGGTGTTTCTGCAACTTTCGGCATCACAGATGCGAACTTTTGATTAGCTATTTCCTCTGCGCATCCCACCAACAAAAAACTCAGCAATATTACAAATATTCTCAAAATCCAAAATCTCCTGTCGGAACGATTAATGTCGTCGTTGTTCCATCAGCCTGAGTGATAGTCATTTGTATTTCTTGACCCACCGTTTCATAAGTTACAGTGTTGCCAAGTATCGAAATGGTTCCACTGTCTGCAGCATCCTCCCCAAATAATTTTTCCGATAGCTGTTTACTCAACTCTGCATAAACTCGACTCTCGAAGTTTCTCATAAATTTATTAATGTTTGTGTTGTTTGCTTCTCGTTCTGCCTCTCTTGCTTCTGATTCTTTTTTTGCCTTTATAGATTGTTTGCGTTCATGTGTTAGGTTTTCTATCGTTAAAACATGCGAGCTAAATCCTTGACCATTAAACGCTGGTGATCTAAAACTATGTCTGAGTTCTGATGCTGTGGCGAATGTTGCCCAAAAAATTATTCCGACAACGATACCTGTGCCGATGCCAGAAACGAAAACTCTTGTAAGATCGGCTCTCGTGTAGATATACGGGAAGTGCTTTTTCAACACCTCTAAGGTGTCAATCCCATCTCTTATCTTTTTTCGACTTTTCATTACCTTGTTTCCTCTCGTACTCAAGAATCATATTCAGTTTGGTATTGAGACGAATCAAGTCATTATCTAACATTCTAATACGATCAATCAAAGCAATCAGTGTTTTATTTGCATTTTCTATGACAGGATCAACTTTATGAGTTGCCCAAGTCCATACATAGTACACAAAATATCCCAATCCTACAGCTGCGACAATAGGGAAACCGAAATCCTTTATCGCTTTAACTAAATCCTCCATCAGTCCTTTCTCGCATCATTTTTGCCATCAGCTCTAGCCAATCTAGAAACATCTGGCTCAACCTCGAATGCGTTGCTCATTAATGTATCAATGCGAATGATATCGTGATTCATAGTTTGCACACGATTATCAAGCGCAGTGATGATACCTTTCATTCTATTGATATCATCGAGCACACCTTCCAGAATGAAGCGCATTGTCAGAAAAATAAAGTAACCACCAGCCAATGCTGCTGCTATCGGAAAGCCAACCTCAGCTATGAGTTTGAACGCTTCTTCCATATCTCTACCTCCTTGCTATTTATAAGGAAGTAGATGCATCTCCGGCGTATATATTCAGAACAATCGCCATTCTAAGGTTGTCATCCTCACATTGCTGTGGGCGAACATCATGTTCCAATAAAGCAGGATGGATTAAGATATCATCCTCAACAACCTCTGGCTCATATCTACCAAACATCCAAGAATTAAAACTTTCATTGTTTGCATATTTTATGCGAGTCTTCGAACGTATTTCCTCGAGATATGCAGCGAATGAAGCTGGATTAGTAAACCTTGTTGATGTATGCGCTGAAGGATCAAACCGAACATAGTGTATTCCTACGAAATCACAGTGAGGATGAATATGCTCTTGAATATACTGCGACTTTCCATAGCATGTATAGTTTGCTACACTGAAACTAAATTTAAACGGCTCGGCACTGATCGTGTTAAAAAATCTTTGAAGCACGCCCATATATAAATTTCTAAGAGAGTGATCCCAATCGGGTGACTCATACTCTGGATTTTCTTCATCGTCATACATGTGATGAACGTCACTGGTATCTTCCCACCACTCATTACGACTACGATTCTTCTGATAGTTTCTCGTGATCGTATCGATAATTTCTTGTTTGTTATATGATCTGGGATTTATATTTTCCTGCCAAAATGGCATCCCAAAAAGCAAATCTCTCATTATACCAGTGCGAAAATTATCGCGATCGTTGAAACAGTGATAAACATACCAAGAGCCAAGACACCAATAAATTTAAGTGTCTTGAGAGGATGAAGCACCATCAAACCTACCAAGAAGGATATGATTAGGAACGTAATGATGTTTCTATCCTCTCAAGAACATACTCCAAACTGTCTTCGTTCGCCTGATATCGGATGCCGATACCACCAGCATTTGTGAACTTATCGACGTTTGAATATTTATCATCAACAAGAATGTTGGGTTCGCCAGTGAAGGATGCTCGCGAATACTTTTCTTTGTTTGGTGTAAAAACGAGCTTCTTCCACTCACGAGGTATAAAGTCCCGCTCCTCGAGCCAACGACGTTTCCAATATGCTGAGTTGAAGTGGTCGCCACGAAGCGGACTGGAACATATACCCCAATCACCTGCAGTCATATCGTCAACTTCTCTGACCAGTTTACTGGCAGTCGGAAACTCATCAAGTTTCAGAAAGAAGTTGGTATTTTGAATCTTGGCTATGACAACATCCATGTTGAGTTCTTTCCAGTGATCTACATGGTAGACCTCTTCAACCTTACCAAAGAAGTCAGCCAAAACACCGTCCATATCCAAATATACTGTCATCGCTGAGCCTCGCCTCTTTCATACTCATCTAAGCCATTTAGAAAATCATTGATTTCCTGTAACGGAACCTCACCGATATTATCGGCATCAGCGACCGTCATAATGTATGACCGGATCGGTCCAGGTATTTCACGGTGATCAGTATAATCGTACATAATATATTTTCCTCTCATTTGATTATGACTCATTATTTCATATTTCGAGAGAATTGTAAAGGGAATTATTTGGTGTATGAAACCTTCAATCTAGCGTTGTATGTCCATTTACACCAGCCATCGAAAAATTTAGCGACCAAACCCTGATTCGGTGGACCAGCTGTAAGACCATCTTCTATACGTCGAGTGACTACATTATACTCGCAATCGCCGAATGTTATGACATTTTTGCGTTGTAGAAGTGATTCCATACCAGTTCCAGAGTTGACGCATACTACAGTTTCAGCTCGCTCAAGTAATTGGTGAATCGACATATCATCAACATATAATATACCCTGCTGACTGCATATCTTTCGCAAAGGCTCCATACTGCCTGGATTTACAGGATGCCCCTTCACTATTAGAAATTTCTTTTCTTTTCGGCATTGATTTATTGTATGTCCCAATGCTTGCTCTACAGATACTTTGGAATGGTATTTTATAGTTTCGTCGTGTGGTATCTGACATGGGAACAGCACATAACTTTCAGGAACATAGTTCGGTAGCTCCTTTCTCTTTGTTGGCTGAGCAAACTTCGTGCCGCCAGACAGGGTGTATTTTCGCAGTTGATCGTAGTTGTAACTGCTACTCGTGCCCATGTTCATGATATCTTCGCCTGTCACCGAAGCACCACCTGCCCAACCTTCCTTATCGATATAAAAACGCCACGGGAATACTGTTTGATGATAATACCTGACATCGATATTTTCTATATCGGGGATCGGAAAACTATGCGCTTCCTTGTGAGGTATGTATGCGAGATCTGGCTTGAGTGCACAAACTTCCTCGGGAGTGAACTGCCAGAGAGGCTTTTTCAGTATTTCAACCGTGTCACCTTTTTCTTCATGATCCTCAGTAAGACGCTTGACTAGGTTTGCCCAGTGAACTCGGATAGGATCGTTTGGTGGACCCTCAACCTCTGGAACCGGACCTTCTTTAAACATACAATCCAGTCGCGGAGCCAATATCAAAACTCTCATTCACATCTCCAATAATTCAGCGAACTCTTCCTTCTTTCCGACATAAACAGGATTATCATATTTACGTGGACCTTTGCCAGTCCAGATAGTAGTGTTTTCTATGAACTCCCAATCCATAAACTCTGGTCCAAAAATACGACAGCTTGTATTATGCATAGCCCTATTATATCTTTCCCACAAAACTACCTGATCAGTGAACCAGCGCAAGTCTCTAGTTTCTAAATCTTCAGCGACTTCCCTTATGTAGTTTTTAGAACGCTCGCTAGTGTTTATGTAGACAACGCCAGCTGCAACATTTGATCCTAGAGTTTCCCAAGGATTACCATTGTTGAATGGCTCTCTAATAAATAAACCGATATCCTCAGAAAATCCTGGTAACTTTTGCATGACCAGGCAGTCAATATCGATTATGAGAGCAGCCCGAACTTTACTTTCGCCGATCCTTTCGGTTGGCTCCATATCCATAATTTTATTCCAGGCGAGAAACCTGTTTAGTGAGTAGTACACACGCTTCTGCTCTTTGTTGAGATTACTCAAGTCGACCTCCTCCCAAGTGTATGTCAGAGGTGCAGCCTTTCCAGCTATCTTGAGAGATGCCAACCTTAAACTTTCTAACAGCGCGAGATCCTTCTTGAACGGATTTACAACGTGAAGATGCAGTGGCTGATCATTTACGGCGCAAGAGGCAGTGAGAGCAGCCGCATGGTCACGCAGATAGATAGGGTCGCAAGAAGCAAAAGCGCAATAATGATTGGGTGTGGTGCCATTTATCATTTTCCTATTTTCCTATTATGTTGTATTCTAATGGTGGATATGCGCCAGCTTGACCATAAAAGCCAGCGTCGTTTGCCTCTATAAGTTTTTGCTCAAACAACTCTACCAAATCTTTTCTGGGGTGTTCCTTTGCAGTTCCGGTGAACCACCAAGGTTCCCATGGTTGAGTTGCCATATTTGTCCAATGTAGCTGATACATATCATCAACCTCGCGATCCTCACCGTCGAGACAGTTCCAACGAGGATCTAATTCTTCAACAAAGTTATCATTTCCGCTAAACTTTCCAATCATACGAACGTGAAACTCAGGATTACCTTTTTGCCTACGAGCTGGGACAGAAACTAGATCACCCATCTTTTCGCAGTCGATTACCATAACACAAAACTCATGACCGCCGAACCTGTAACCTTTACGCGCAGCCACTGGTTTACCTTTGAGATCTGTATCCCATAGATCGCCAATGTCGCGGAAGTTTATCATATCGCAGTCGGTGTATATTGCTCGACCTTTGAACTCACAATATTCCGGAATCATCCAACGATATCCAGAAAATGGAGTTGGCCAACGCTGCGTCGCATCTTTTTCGATTCCCCAAAAATTTTCCATATCGCGGGTCTGACGCATCCAAACTATTTCGAGTTCGCGTTCAGTATTTTTTCTTAGAGTATATTCATAGATCGCTTCGATAGGAACGTCTTCTCCATTACTTGAGGATCCGATAAACAAACGGATAGGGTCACTCGTACTCATAATGATCACACCTTTCAATATCTGTTTCAACACACTCTTGACCCCACTGTATCTCTGTGATCTTGAGTGGTTTATCTGTTTCGTTTGACAACATATGCCATTCATTTGGATTTATAGATAATCTATCGAACTGGTATAAGGTTCGCCAAAGCTCAACATCGGAACTCGAAGGGCTTATCGTATATACACTCGCTGCCCCGTCTGCAACAAACCATTCTTCACTGCGTTTTGCGTGACGTTGCATGCTCAATGTTTTGCCAGGATCTACAACCAGTTCTTTGAGTTTTACGTTAGGTGAGTCGGAACGAAGAACACGATAGTAACCCCATGGTCGTTCGACCTTCGGTCGCTGCCACTCATCGAGAATCCAACGTGAGCTGTTTTGCTTTTCACTTCCCCCAATCCCAAAAACAAAACTGACACCACGTGTTTCGCCCCAAGTTACCTGCTCTGGAACCTTTCCTTCGACACGATCGCCACCATTCGCTACGATCAGCTCATCCTGATCACCCAAAACAGTTGCACGAAGTTTAAATATAGCAGATGAGGCACCGTTATGATTAACGCTATCATCAAAATCGATGACCCGATCCACCATCTTCAAATTTTCTATGATTTCAGCACGCTCATCGAAGGGCATAAACGGTCTGCCTTTCTTGCGCTCTAGCCAATCGTCAGAGTTCAAACCAACGATTAGTTTATCACCAAGTTTAGATGCGTGTTTGAAATAAGAGATGTGTCCTGAATGAATAGGATCGAAACCGCCTGTCACCAATACATACTTCATTTTTCCTCCAGTTTCTTCAACCTCTCCTCAAGATCATCAATCTTCTTTGCTACGTTTGGATATTTCCTACGCCAAGCAATCTGTTCTCTATCGAGGATATCTATATTATACCTCTTCGCAGCCCAATCCGCAATGGAAACGAAACGTGCGTAACACCATTTTCCGAGTTTGGTATCCTTGAACCACTCGGTGGTTGCAGTGCCGAGCAGACTTCCAGCAATATTAGAGAGAAGCCAAATCCACATGTTTTCTATTTTCTAAATGTTGTTCAGCAATATCTTGTTTCGACTGGCCATGATAGGGAGCGGCATGATGCTTTTCGACCATGTACTCGTTTATAGATTTATCAGCGTAATTTGTGGTTCGCCATAGCTCACCCAAGATTCTGCCAAACTTGCCCTTCCCGTGGCTCTTCAATTTAATACCACCCGAGTCGTCTAGCATATTCGTTAGAAACTGTTTAGCAGCGAGACCATACTTCTTTTCTTCTAAATCTCTCGTGCGTGATTCGGGTGTGTCGATACCATACAGGCGCACAGTTTCATTACGACTCCAAATACCAAAGCCCAAATCAACATCGACGCGAATGGTATCGCCGTCAATTATCTTTACAACCTCGCACCTATATTCATACATCGCTTTTCCTATACTTTGATTTTTCTCTTATATGTTCCGGAGCACGGTGCCATTTACCATTGATATTTCCATTGATATATGTTTCATCCTCAAGCACACCGTGTAAAAACTGCTCACGAACTTCTTCATAATTCACACGTCCCTTGGTAGAGTGGAGCGAAATGATTTCTCTTCGGAAGTTTTCTTTGCCGTGGATTTGAATTTCTTCTTTGAGTTCATCGCTTGATCCATAGTATTCTTTCCAGTCGGACTCACTTTTTTGACGACGTTTGGATCCTTTCTTTTTACGAAAGGAATAAAAATATTTTCTCCCGATATATTTTTTATCATCTATAAGACTTGTGATAACATAAACGAAACCAAAGAAACCATTTATATCTTCAGTTTCGAAAACCTTTCCCTCGAATGTCCAAGGATTGTCGTACATCACATCTCTTCGTCATCTTCATCCTCTTCTATATATTCATCCTCTTCGTCCTCTATTTCGGCACCGCAAAAAGGGCACCACTCTGGAGAATCCTCCACATATTGAGTATCATACTTTATGACGAACTCAGCACCGCATGATGGGCATTTAACCTCTTCCTCTATTTCGTCGAGAATCGTCATTACCAGAGTTCCGAACCCCATGTTTCAGTTTGAACGTCAGTGATGCTAGGAACTTTGTGCTTACTACCCTTCTTCCATATTTTTAGTTGCTCCTCCCAACTCATGGTATCATTATAATCCCAAGTTCTTGTTTCTTCATCCAATCGAATAGGTGCCTCGTAATCAAGAACAAATTTACCAAGTTCGGTATCATAGTGTGCCGGAATCTTTATGCCGACGCTTTCACTATAGGGAACAACTCTGCTCAGCCATATTTGACGCATCTCATCATTAGTTCCACCACGGATTCTATATTTTTGTTGATCTGTTCTAGTTTTTAGATTATCGGGTAAACCGAACCATGAAGCGCATAGAGGGAAATAGAAATCCACACACTCCTGAACTCTGGCTCTGCTTTCCTCATCCTTATTCCAGAAAAACTTTGTCCATTTTTCACCATGACCAACGTGGAAAGTTTCTTCAAAGTTTACTTTTCGCAATCCGCGAGCGAGTGGTGCATAACTACAGTTCTCCTCAAGATCAACTGTCGTAATATATCCAGCTCTGTCTCCGTAACACATACTTACAACTGTTTCAATATAATCCTCGTGAGGAAACTCTAACATCTGAAATGTTCGCCACTCTTCCGGATCACGCTCAAATAGAAACTCATGCGTATCATAACCGAAGTCCTCTAATAATCTATACATAACTTGCGCATGTCCTAACTCATCTTGACATGCAGATGCGACTGCTATTTTATCTTCGAGTGTTGGTGAAGTTTTGATAGCAGGTGAATATGTCGGTAATGTCACCACCTCTAAATCTGCAGCGATGTGAATAGTATTAACTAACACATCACGGTAGCGAGGAGACATTTCATCTGGATCCTCTATCTGATAACCTGTCGCGAGTTTTTCCTGTAAACCCTGCTCATTGAATTTAGTTTTTCCAAGCATCATCCCAACTCCCTGTTAAGCCAGCAACCTCATATTCGGTTACTCTATTTTCGAAAAAGTTAGTATGGTCTGCACCATTGAGAACCCACTCAAGCCAATCAAGTGGATTTTCTTTGACTTTGAAGTTTGTTTTTAGACCAAGCTGCAGTAAACGTCGGTCAGTGATATAACGGATATATTGTTTGACCTCATCTGCAGTTAATCCCTCGATATTGCCTATCTTATATGCCAGCTCGATAAATTTATCCTCGAGCTTTACAATGTTGCGAGCGATATCGTAGATTTCTTGTTTGAACTGATCATCAACAATACGAGGATGCTCAGCACAATATGTTCTGAACAATCTTGCGTTGCCTTCAACATGAATTGACTCGTCGCGGATCGACCACTCAACAACTTTGCCCATGCCCTTCATCTTGCCATATCGTTGGAAGTTCAGAAGCATGACGAATGATGCGAAAAGCAAAACGCCTTCATTGAACACAGACTTCGCCAACGCAAGACCCAAGCCACGCCGAGTTGTAATATCAGCCTCAGCCATATAATCGACTTTGTCAGCCATCTCTTTATATTCTAGGAATGCAAGATACTCATCGTCGGGCAAGCCAAGTGTATCGTTGAGCAAAGCATACGCACGTTGATGAACACCCTCACGCGCAGCGAACGAGCCATGCATATTTCTAATTTCGTTGTTCTTGAAAGCAGGTATGAAGTGTTCATAATAATTTTTGCCAACCGCAACATCGGATTGAGTGAACAGTCGCAAAATTTGAACGATGAACGACTTATCGGTTTCGGACATCTTACCAGACTTCCAGTCCATCACATCCTCACTCAGATCAAGCTCATCTTCAATCCAGTGTATCTTTTCGTGACGCTGTGTTATTTCGACTGCCCAAGGATATTGAAACGGTTTGTAAACCTTAGAAAACTCCATAAGACCACCACGTGAGCGACGAACCAACGAATCACCCTGATCTAACAGCTGCTTATATCCACCAATCAGTTTGTCATTTATAAAAATTTGTGGAACCGAATGAACTTTGTGTTGCTGATAAAATGACAAACGTGTTTCCTCCTCATCCATCACATCCTCAGTGTATGTGAATCCTCGACGGTCCAACCAGTCTTTTGCTCTTATGCAAAACGGACAGTCTGATTTAGAAACGATGCGGATATTATCCATTTATCTCCCTTGCCCCCTATATTTTTTGTATGATCTGCGTTTACTCTTATTCATCGATGATGTTTTGATCATCGAGTGATTGCCACCGATACTGGTTTTCTTCGGTATCGACTCATGAACAGTTACTGAAACTGTTTTAGATTTCTTTGCCATATTATATCTCCATCATCCTTGACATGCTACACATTCTTCTTGAGACTCAACCTCTACACCATCCATCAAACGGTCTCTCTCAACTTTCTTTGATACGTTTTCTGCACGGTTTGAAGTTTCTGTTCGTAAATAATACAAACCTTTGCATCCCAGCTTCCAAGCCATGTAGTGAACTTTAGAAAGCTCGCCTTTATTAGCACCAGCTGGGAAAAATAGATTCAGGGATTGACCCTGACAAATATACTTCTGACGATCAGCAGCTTGTCTCACCAAAGCTATCTGCGGTATTTCATTCGCTGTAGCAAACACACGCTTCTGATGTGCGTTCAGGAAATCAAGATGCTGCACCGATCCACCATTAGTTATAATGCTACTCCAAGTATCTTGTGTATCTTGACCGATATCTTTGAGTAGTTTTTCAAGATATCTATTTTTCACCAAATATGATCCTACACGTGTGCGATGTGTATATGCGTTTGCTTTACTCGGCTCGATAGACGGTGAAGTGCCAGCTATAACACCACTGTTTGCGTTTGGTGCGATAGCAAGTAAATGTGCGTTGCGGAAACCAGAACCAACCATGTCAGGTGCTTCGCCTTTTTCTTTCGCGATCTTTTTCGTTTCTGCTACAGCTTCTTGCTTGATATGTTGGAAGATACGTTTATTGAGTTCGGAGGCATGTTCACTTTCAAATGATGCCTCACACTTTTGGAAGTAAGAATGCAAACCCATAGCACCTAAACCGAGAGACCGCTCACGCTCTGCAGAAAACCTTGCGCGCGAAATAGTATCGGGTGCGTTGTCTATGAAAACTTGTAACACATTATCGAGGAAACGAATAAGATCGCGCACCATTGTGGATTGCTTCCACTCATCAAACTTTTCTATGTTCACAGATGACAAGCAACAAACTGCGGTGCGATCTTTATCTGTTACGAGATGGATCTCGTTACAAAGATTTGAACCGTTAATCTTGAGTCCGAGTTTCTTTTGAGTTTCGGGAAGATAACGGTTCGCTGTGTCGATAAAGTTAAGGTATGGTTCGCCTGTGCGATAGCGCACTTCTAGAAGATTTTCCCAGAGCTTGCGAGCCTTCATTGTTTCGCGTGGCTTATTATCGTTCGGATCAACAAGATTCCAATCATCGTCGTTTTCAACAGCCCGCATAAAATCATCTGTGATATTTACAGCGTGGTTGAGATTGAGACATTTTCTATTGACGTCACCAGTCGGAACGCGAATAGAAAGAAACTCTATGATGTCAGGGTGTGAGATATCGAGATATGCAGCATATGAACCTTTGCGAGTTTTACCTTGACGATACGCAGTCATATCTGAGTCGACTGTATGCAAAAACGGAATCGGACCTGGAGCAATGTTGCTCACAGAACGCACGTCAGACCAGTGACCGCCAACGCCACCACCTTTAACTGACAGCCAACGCAACTCAGCTGTGTGATCAATCAAACCCTCGAGTGTGTCGGGAACATATGTCAGAAAACAAGATATTGGCAGAGCCTTTACTTTTTCTTTCGGCAAAACAGCATTAGACAAAACAGGGCTGGAATACATAAACCAGCCCTGTGATGCATAATCATAAATGCGTTGCGCTAGATTCATATCACCGTCGCAATATGCGACAGCGGCACGAGCGAATGCCTCTTGGCAGTTCTTTTCATCTTTCCGACAATAGTATTCCTTCAACAAACTTATGGCAAATTCAGATAAGCCTTTTTCTCTAGAAAGATCAATAGTGATACCAAGATGCTTCCGTTTCCGTGCCATATTTTTATTTCTCCGAAGGATTTAATTTTGAAACTCAGTGATCAGAGGTAGGATCTTTGATATGACGACACCGCATTTTTCTGCTATGATCCGGTGTTCTTTCTGAGTCCCTGCTTCTGTTCGTAGTTCTATATAGTGAATCCAAGATCTCAAGGTTCCATTCATGTACATCCTAGAAACAGTGAGTCCCTCTGGCAACACAGCCCTTGCTTGTTCCTTCGCTATATTATTTTCAATCGCCCATTGATATGCTTGAGTTGCGAGTTTGGTGATACCAGCTTGCTTCCGGTTCCACTCAGATATCAACTCTTGCTTCGCAACATCATCTTGAATCGATGGATCATTTTCTATTTCAATACTATTTTGCCGATTTTTAGAATCTTGTAACCGTACCTCTCTCCTCGTAAACTCAAGTTCTTTCACAGGATCGGCATATCTTTGACTGAACTCTTGAAACGAAAACGAGCGATGTCGCAGTATTTGACGAGCGATATCTCTCGTTGTAGTAATTTCTAAACAAGCACTTGCCATTTCAAAGGGTGACCAGTGTTTGTACTTGATCATGTACCTTAGAAGTTTTTCTGTGGTTTCAGTATTTAATTGGTTGCTAGGATTAGATACCCTTGCGCAAAATGATATAAGGTCTTGACAATCATTCAACTCCTCAGAAAAATCTTCCGATGGTTTCGAAAATGAAACCAAACGGACAGATTGTATCATCTTTTCCAATCCCTTATTGCTAGTTTCAGTTTTAATCCCGTGTGGGTGTTTGTATTTAGTATGCCCATTATTTCCCGACGGCTCATTCCTGCTACTATCCCGTCGTTGATATCCTTGTATTTCCATGTTGCTGGCCATATAACTAAATTATATCCTTTCTGACAAAATGACTCAACCTTCTTAACGACTTGTTTGTTCCTCGGTTGATTATCTAGGACCAAAGTCACTTGCTCTTTCGGCAGAGAATACACAGCACGATTAAAGTCTGTGCCACCAGGAGCGATACAGTTATCCACAAACATACTGTCAAACTGACCCTCGACAACAAAGATTTGTTTTGTGTAATCGATGCGATCTAACCCATAGACCAGAGGTTTATCTTGCTCGACACGTATGGTAACATAACGAAGATTCGAGTTACCCATAGCTCTACCAGTGACACCGACAATATTACCAGTCATGTCACGAAAGGGAATGATGATGCGCTCATCAGCTATCAATCTATCTTTGTAAAGAGGATTCAGTTTTTCGAGCTCTTTCATATTTTTCGCGTAGAACATGTCACCGAATCTATCCTCGGGAACTTTGCGACCTTTTAGATATTGAACTGCTCGATGTGTGTCAAGGAGTTCGGTGATACGTGGTAAATCTAGCTCGAGTTTGGGTTTAGTCGATACTACAGGACTCTTATCATTTTTGATAATGAACTCATCGACTGTGTTAGCTGTGTGTTCACGATTCGCGAATGTTTCTAAACGATAGGCACGTGCGACATTAGTATCAACAAGATCTAAGAGTTTATAAAGTGAGGCACTGATATCACAGTTATGGCATTTGTATACGAGCGTGCCCTTGTGCTCAAACATATAGCCACGTGCTTTGAATTTATTTTTTTGAGAGTCGCCACAGAAAGGGCAGCGAAAATTATAAAGCCTATCACCCTTCCGCTTAAACTGAAGCAGCTGGGTCGAGATCATGCCAATATACTTATGGTCAACCTGAAGTGTCATCATCAAATCATTATATAGCTAAAGGTGTCAAAATAAAAGGGACTATCCAAATATTCTTGCTAAAGACTCCATTTGTGCAAGAGAAAAACCAATCACCGTAGCGACGCCAACAACAAACCAACGCCAGCGTTCTAACTTTTCTAGACGCTCATTAGTTTGAGAGTGTTGTTTACGATTTTCTTCTTTAAGTGATTTGAACTCTTCGGTGATTTCTTTTTTCATATCACTGATACGCTGATGAAGTATTTCACGCTGTTGCTCATTGTTTTGTAAACGAGTTTCATGAACAGCAAGCATCTTATCAACAGTAACACTCACTGCGGAAAGTTTATCTATCGCAACGTCAAACTTCCCAGCGAGACTTGCTATCATCTCCATATCTCTTTTTAAGATTTCAACATCGGTGCGGATTCCGTCAACCATCTTTCCATCTTTCTTGATCTATGTTAAGTCTTTTAACAGCGTCTCTTACATATCTATCAAAGTTCCCATTCCAAAATAGAAACGGAAAGAATGCATGAATGAACATGACGATGCTTATACAAAATGCCCACAATGCCTCGGGGAATGCAAACTGAAAGTGCGTGAAGTATGTATTCTTCGTTTCCTTGAGGTGTTTAAAATTCATAAACATTATCCTGAGGCTGGTCCACCTCCACAGATACGAACCGAGTAATAGCAGAAAAACTTTTTCCAACAAGGAACCGAAGGCTCTGCGGAGTTCATACCCATCAGAAATATATCATCAGCCAACCCACGTGCTATACCCCACTTGTTTATGTCGTAGTCCTCCTTACTGGAGTAATCACGCAAGGCAGCATAAAGATGATCATGAATCACAGCTGCTCGGGCAACATCCCAAGGGGAAATAAAAGCCCAACATGCACGAGGGACAGAGGCTAGATCTGTATGCATACCTTTCTTACATGTTATCTTTCCTGTATCACTTATATTAACACCGACCTCTTTCAATAAATCGATATCTGCAGATGAAATATCATCTGGAACGAAAGAAAGTGCCTTGTTAAGAACCCAAGTTTTTGGTGATGTGTACTCGGCGTTAATTTTGCCGTTGAACTTGCCTTTATCTTCTAACATTTAAATTCTCACTTCTTTTTCGGTTTCGTCAAAGCCTGTGCACCAAAGAACGCAGCTACGATACCAGCGACAGCTATAAAGTAAACACCAGCCATATCACCTAGGATCTTCGCTGCCTGATCAATATTGAATATTGATGCTAACAAAACTATCGCAGGATATAGTAGCATACCACCCAAAGAGAACCAAGCCATAGTTCGCTGCGCATCTCGCATCGCATCAGCATCTTCAAGTTCTTTTCTTTTGAACTCGAGATACATCTGATGTTCTACTGGATCAACGACACCATCACCGTTTGTATCGGCTGGGTGATGATTACTTTTTACCTCCTTCGTCTCCTCCTCTGCCATCTTTCTTCTCCTCAGGTTTAACTGCTTCCTCATAATAGACGATAATTTGTTTTTGTTGTTCTATATACCGTCTCAGTTCTGCAAAGTTTAGCGATAGATTTTCATAATCCTTGACCGATATGGCAATGTATGAGTCTCCACCATTTTTCTTTTCGTATGCCTTAATAAAATCTTCGTAGTTGCTTTTGTTTACTACATAGATCTTGATATCATTTAGCTGGACTGCCTTCGGGTGCTGGACTATTGGCACCTCGGTTCTTACTGTTTTTGTTACAGTAAGGACTTTCGGTTCCGGCATCAGCGAACATCCCATCAGGGTCAGTGATATCATAAAGACAGCCCCATAACCTATCAGTCGCATTTTGCATCCTCTTTTCTATCATTCCTGGCTTCTTATTAGCCAGATGCGTTAAGTTGTGTTTCCGCAAAGTATTACGAAGCTGATCTCCGTACCGCTCTGCCGTTTGTAGCTTTCCTTGTAACTCTTTATTTATTTTTTCAAACCGCTCTCTATCTTCAATCATGATGTTGATCGTTTCTTGTTGCTGCTTCGTTGCTTCCTCGAGTGTTGCGTTGTTAGCAACGAGCTGGCTGATTCGAGCCTGAGTGCTGTCGTAATAATATTTGGCACCCCAAGCTGCTGCTCCGAGAATACCAACAACCATGAGAGCGAGATATACTTTTATCATTTCATTGCCTTTTTCGCTTGCTCTCTCTTTCTTCGCTTCAAGAAAGCATCTACATCAAACCCCTGACCATACTTTTTGTTTCTACCTTTTACACCTATTTTTGGTTGCCTCCTCGACCAATGAACAGGATCATCTCCTGTTCCGGCGACAGCTGCGCCAGTTGCATTAGCAGGTGCATCCTCCATCATGATGCGGAGATCTGAAAAATCTTTGCTCGAGTTTTCCCTGAGCATCTTCATTTCTTTTTCTAGCTCCTCATAGAGATATGCTGGGTCGTTTAGAAACCGCTCATCTTGCTCGCGCAGTAATAGTAGGGCAGCAGCATAAGAAGCTAGACGAGTTCTGCCCCCAGGAACTTTTGCGAGTAATTTTTTAAGATTGGCTATCATGATATCGTAGTATCCCCAAGATTTATTTTGCTCGGGTGTGCGATCTTTCTTCGGCAATATAACTTTGCCATCTTGATCTATGACACCAGCTTTATAGGCATCCCATTTATTAAACGGTGTGACCAGCCTCTTGATAAACTGATAAATCAGAAATAGATCTACGACTCCTTTTGCCATACGGCATCTCCTAGTTTTCTATGTACTTCTCTATCATTTCGAGCCTATCATGATAATGTGAAATACAATCGATTTCTTTTTCCATAGCATCCATAATATCTGGATGCTCACCTATCCCAACTGGATTAGTAAGATACACCTCAACATTCATTTTATGTTTATGAATATTACCTAACGCATGAGCCTTCAGCGCATCTATCATATTTTGTCTCATATCTTTCTAAGCCTTTCAACTAATTTCATATCCATAGAAATATCGGTTCCTATTAACACATCCTCAAAAACACCGTCAATATATTCTGGCCAACGAGCTATCAACATCAAAAATGGTTTAAGATACTCAAGATAACTTTGTAGCTTAAACACTAGCATCTTAGTCAATGACTCACCCTCAAACACGTTATACAATATGATCAAATGATTAAGCACCAGTCTTTCATTTATCTCGCCCGTCTTTCGGTAACGAGAAAACGAACGACTGATGCTTCTAATCCTTGTCAGATCCTCTTGAAACTCTTCTTCCGAAGAGCACATCGGATTATCATATCCCTGTATCGCAAACATCATGAAGTTCTTGTCACTAACATAATCAAACATACTCTAAAAACCTAACTTACGAGAAGGTCGATAACGCTACCCTCTTGATACTCGTTGCATTTACACAAATGTACAAATGCGTGTTCGAAAAGAACATCTGTCCTACACTCAAAGACTCAGTGGCTGTGTTATTGGACGAAGGGTTTGACTTCAACGTGGTGATCATAGTGTTAACAGTCGTAGCCTTCGTGGTAACCAAGTTAGAAGCCAAAAGAACCTTATTTCCTGAAACAGTCACGTTCGCCGTGAACGATGTATTTGCTGGAACGGTAGAAAAGAAGTTCTTCACATTGATTCGTTTGGAAGCAGGTGTCCCATTCGGATCGTCAACAATCAACAACTGATCTTCATCATTCGTTGTTGTTAGCTCAGTGAGCTGTGTTACTTTCTTATCTGCCATGACTTAACCTTTCAAATTAAGTTTGTCCAGCTGGGCGCGCAACCTGGAACGTAGTAATGCGATTGCCGTTACCATCAAGCAAGTTGTTAGCAACACCGCCAGTGATCACTAGGTTCGCCGCCGCTGTAATACCAACGTCAGGATTATATAGTGACATTCCGGACATGATTACATTGGACTCAATGGCATACGTGGCTTTAGCATTACCACTGCCGCCCTGTAGATTGCCCAACTTAAACACGATAGTGTTGTTAGCATTATCGATCGTTACACTGTTGTTAGCAATAGCAACAGCTGCGTTGCCGCCGATCGTGTTAGCTAGATTGATGATAGCGTTGTTACTCGCAGCCGACGAGGTGTTCGCTCTGAACTTCATCGGTGTGTTAAACACAACATATAGATTCGCAACCGTATTAGCAGCGATATAACCATTCGCATTCAGCTTAACATAAACCTGAGCGATATCAGGTTTGCCCATGTGTGAGGCACTGGAAGGATAATCATCACTACCAGTTGGATTAGCTGCGACAATGATTTCATCAAATGCCCGATTAGCTCTGCCGCCCGCCACCTGATTGCTTTCTTGACCAAATCCCCAAGTTGACATTTTTTTTCTCCTTCGCTTTTCGTCAAATTGTTCCGACTACTCGGCATAACAAAATTTCTTCTCTCTATTTATAAAAACATTCAAACCTTGTAGCCTAGCTTCTTAGCTACTTGATATCTATGCTGATCTACAGAACCACCCGATTTCATGTGGCCACCAGTTTGTCTATGATGATAGTCGATATGAGACGCTGATGAAGTGAACCGTGGGTCCCGCCACCTGATTGCTTTCTTGACCAAATCCCCAAGTTGACATTTTTTTTCTCCTTCGCTTTTCGTCAAATTGTTCCGACTACTCGGCATAACAAAATTCTAACTCTATTTATAACCATACTTCTTTTTCGCAGCTGCCATTCCAACTGCATAGGGGTTATCGACTTTAGATCTCATCTTTATGAGTTTCTTTGCAATCTCATGCCCCTTGGTTATTACTTTTTTGGCAGTTCTGATGCCTCCATTGATGGCTTGACATCAATCATATCTTTCTTACCTTTCTTTTCCTCCGACTTCGCAGGTGGTTTAGGTTTGAAAGTTTTCATGCCACCGCCAGTTGCCATGCGCTTCATAGCACCTTCATTCTTAGGCTTCTTGCCAGCCTTCTTCATAGCAATAGCGATTGCTGCTTGCTGAGCAGGGCTGGCTGCCTCACCCATATCTTTGACATGTTTCATAATTTTATCTGCTTGACCAGCATGCGCTTGACTGGCTTTCTTCAGCTTTTTTGCAACTCCAATCAAAGCATCATCTTCGCCTACAATTTTTGGAAGCTGTTTGATATTGAAGTCTCTTTTGAGCGCATCTCTTGCAGCCTTTACATCACGCTTGCTTACAAAGAGATCGCCCTTGTCGAAACGACCATCGATGCGTTTTTTCTTGAGAGCTTTCATGACTGTATCTTCGTAACCCTCATTCACACCTTCCATCATCAATTTATTGAAGTTCTTTTTCAAATAATCCTGAGCTGATCTACTATCCTTGAAACTTTTTGCGATTTTTCCAGAACCATTCATAACGTGGAGAATCTACATCACCATCGTTATCGATATCTTTATCCTTGCGATCCGCGTGTTTCCCTTTGAGTTCTTTAGGATCAACCGGATCCAGTTTCTTTTCTACGACCTGACGAACAGCATCGAGTAAGCTGTCAGGCAAACCGAAATCTTTGTTATTCCTCATCTTTCTCTCCATTCATTTTCGTATCTAGGTAATCTGACATATCGTCGATGCGAGCAACAGCCGTTGCGACTTTATTAGTCCACCATGTAGGAATGCTACCCTCATCAGGCAACTTATCTAATGCAGCTTTCATTTTTTCAAAAGCCTTCAAGCCGATCTCAACTTTATTTTTCATAGAACCGACATTATCGTGTCCATCTTCTTTGAGATTTAATTCTTTGATTGTAGTTTCTAGTGATTTGTACATCAGCCTTTCATCAAATCGGTAACCGACTTGCCTTTCTCCCAAAATTTGCAAGACCAATAACGTGCTTTGTATTTTGGTCCAGGGTTATCGCAGTTGTGACGTGCTCTAAAATTTTTACGACGAGCAGGATCGTCGCGCTTGATTTCGAGATTAGGATCACCAAAGTAAACTTTAACGACATTCCCCTTATCATTGCGCACGTAAACCATGCGCTTAGACTTAGGATTATCGGAGCGAGTTGGGTTGTTAAGATTTACTTTCCGACCCTGATACTCAGCCTCTTCGATCACATCATCATCAGCACAATCTTCACAACAAGGCTCTGCTTGTTCTAAAACATACTGCCTGAAGGTTTTCATTTCCTTGTCCATCCTCTCGATAGATATTCGTTGACTTTTATTTTATCGATGCGCATTTCTTTCATTTCACCTGTGTTTGGATTCCTACGGAAAATAAGAACAGTGCTTGAATCAAATTTATTGGGCTGTGATTCTTTCACACAGTTTGGCACAGGTTTTCCGCTCTTACCTTTCTTCATACCGAGTTGCTTATAACCATCCCAGCAAGGTCCAGCTTCATTAGCGGTGTATATCCCCGACTCTCTAGCAGTTGGCGAAAGCTCAGGTTTATCTGCCGAAAAAGAAGTAACAGCATGACCCTCTTCCTGACCAGGAGTGTCGCGTTTATATTTGTTGGCTAGTTCATCAGAACCTATACCCATCTCGCTGCTGCTGTATTGCTTGAACGATTTCAACTTTTTACCCATCTCGCATCTCTTTCGTTTTCTTCTTCATCTTATTTATGTATGCGCGATACACGTTTGCAGCTGCAGTTTTACCCATGACTCTAGCTCTCTGCTCCATGGCTATCGCTGCCTGTATTTTATGAGCATGAGATCGACCTGATTTTTTGATCTTAGCTACACTCGCTTTCGCATCAGCTGTTGTCGCAAACTTCAACCCCTTGATAGTTCCCTTTGGATTTTCGTCCGTATACAAATCAGAGTGTTTGTCTGAGCCAGCTGGTTGTCCAGGCTTCCTAGGAACCCTCGGCTCTTCTGTTAACTCTATGAATGAAACGAACGAAAGCATTATTTTTTCTTTCTAGCTCGAGCTGCGCTTGCCTTTGCCCAAAGATCTTTATCAGCAGTCGTTCTAGTTTTACCGCCTGTGATGAAAGAGTTCACGCGAGCATACGCCCATTGTTGCTGACTTGCTCCAGGACGATGACCTGTTTTCCAAGCAGCCATACCTCGGTTGTAAACTTGTTTCAAGATACCATATGGGATACCAGATTTCTCAGCTTTGTTTTGTAAACCCTTCAGAGCTTTCTCATCGAGTTCAACCTCATCTTTCAAATTATCGCGACGAATCGCACGAACCTTAGCAGCACCTCTCTCACGAGCTTGGCGAAGTTTCAGCCGCTCTCTTTCATTATCATGTTTTTTCATAAGAGCTGCATCTTCTTGAGTTACTGACCTGCGAAGTTTCTGATAAACAGCAGAATCACTGGTAGAAAAGTCAAGCAGCTTATCAAGCAAATTATCCAACTTTTTCCGCAAATCAGGATTTTTGAGAGCACTATCTCTGTTACGAAGCGCACGTCGATACTTTTGTATTTCATCTTTCGGCACTAAGCCTAGACGCAACAGGATATCGACTTTACTCTTTCGTGAAGCTCTGTCACTTGGATCCTCATCATCGGAAGCAAATACCGAAGGAATGATATCCCTTGGTGCAGAGGTTGGTGCTAAATGACTCGATGGAGTTACTGTGTATTCTAAAAAGTTTTCAAACTCTTCATCAATACTTTCTATCGTATAGTAACCTTTCGCCTTGTATTTACCAACCTCATCACTCGGAACATTCATTATAGTCATTTGTCCAGCTTTTTTCATCCTTACGAAGCTGGTTGGTTTACTTGGAGTGAAGATTGGTTTTTTCCCTGCAGCCTCTCGCGACTTATCGAACTTCTTTAGTCTATCAAGCGCAGATGATTGCTCAAGGAATGTTTCGAACTCCTTATCGATATCCTCTCCATACATTTGCTTGTACCTCGTTGTATATTGTGATGGTTTAGTTTTAGCGGAGTCACCAGGAGCCTTCTTATATGCACGTGGGTCATCGTCTTTCATTTTAGCCTGACGTTGAAACTGAGTGTCTCTTTTTTTCTTTGTTGAAACTTTCAAGCCACTGTGATACTGCGCTGGTTGTTTCCCTTTACGATCGCCGATATCGCTGTCTTCTCTTTCGAGTATCACCGATTCATTTAGTTTATTTTCCCACCATGGTATTTCTGGATCAGTCTTACCATCATCGATAATTTTTCGAAGTCTCTTATCATACTCTTCCCTTGTCGCAGGTGCGTCACCGTTGACAGCATCGATAACAAATTGCAACGTTGCGGCACATATGGTCAAGCTCGCACATTTTCCTATAACAAATCCGTTCAGTTCATCGATTATAATTGTTGGGGATGCCTCCTTCAACTTTCCAACCATTTCTTGTGGAACTTTAAAATATAAACCACCCTCTACATATATTTTTGCAGGATATGGGTGCAGCTTATTAGTGTTTGAATCTACTATACGAACGAAATCGAAACCATCTATGTTCTTGAACACAGCAGAGTATGCCTCTCCACTTTCTGGATTCTTTTCAATATAGTCTGGCTTGCCGAACTCATCAATCAGTTTCTTAACAAAATCTTTCGGACCCTCATATACCCAGTTGCCTATATCAACACCCTTATAAGTTTCTTCAGATAAAAAAGTTTCAAATCGAATATCGATTTCTTCTTTCTTAGCTGACCTTGCTTTTTTCAGACGTTCCATCTCTTTTTTCCTAATCATTGGCAACATACGTTTAGAAAAACGATCGACTATCTTACGAAGTGCTGGACCTTTGTACCTGTTATTGAGTTGTCTGTCGATATTAATTTTATCGGTTCGGCTCAGAGATGCATACTTCGCACCACGAGAGCCAGCAGCTCGGCGACGAAGGATATTCAAAGCAGCTTTGCGCGCACGATATTTAAGACGATCGGGAGTTGCCATACGTTTTTTCTTAATAGCTCGAAGACGCTTCATTCTTGGAGCGAGTCGCTTCATGCGGATTGCTATTTTTTGTCTCTGCTGAAACGTGAGTGGCTTTCTCTCGTTTAATTCCTCTTCGTCTTCCTCGAGTTCATCGTCGTCTTGTTGAAAGATATGTTTAGCTAAAACAACATCATCGACTGTGGGTTCGAAATCTTGATATTGCGCTCTCTTGATATAATTTTCAAGATCCTTATCTTTGAACTCTGCCTCGAGCAGTTCTACTTCTTCTCGTATGTTCATTCCTTTTCTCACATCTTTGTAGAGTGTTTTCTTTTGTGCTACAGATAATCCTGAGGGAGCACCGTCGGCGAACTCTTTTTCTTTACCAGTTGCAGCCAACTGACGCATTTTAGTTCCACTCATTCCAGCAACACCAGCATCATCGGGATCACGAGTGCCAGCTGATACCACTGTAATTTTTTTGAAGTTATAATCTTTGCCGTTGTACTTGTTTAGGAAGGTTCTGAAGTTAGATACACGATCAGAACCGACAACCATCGTGACCTCTTCTATGCCCTCTTTTTCCAAAGACTGCATAATTCCAACGATGTTCTTTATGTTTGATTGCTTCACGACGTTGCCGAATGCAGCGCGTGCATTTTTTATTTTCTGAGAATACTTTAAGGGATCTTTCTTAGGATTTTGCGTATGGGAAAGATATACACGAGGTTCTGATCGTTTTGTGCGTGCAACTGCGATAACCTTGTTAACGAGCTTTTCATGCCCGACGGTAGGAGGATTCATCCTACCAAATGTTATCGTTGCTTTCTTCATCGCAGGTTTTCCTTAGACTTACTGCTATGCGAGTTTCCCTTGGGCTTATCGCATTATTTCTTTTCTTTTTTGCCCTTATGCATATGATCCTCAGCTTTCGTAACTTGTAGCTTCTCGATCATTACCTTTCTTTCCAAACCATGCTCGAACACAACGTCGTACCAAGCAACATTACCTTCTTGGTCAGGATCGGCATGAAGTTCGGGGACACAAACACCCTCGCCCCACTCCTCGTGAACTACATTCTTAGCACAAAGATGCCAAGAGTTCGCAGGGTTTTCTGCCTCAGTTTTTTCCTCATGAGGATGTTTGTGAGGTTTGTCACCTTTATGCTCGGGTAGAATATTTTTCCAACCTTCAGGTGTTAGAATTTGATAGGGCATCTTTTCTCTCCGTTTTGAGGTTATCTATCCTCATATTTATACTTTTCGCAAACTTAGCAGCATTTTCGGTACTGCCATGAAACATTATTTTACCGTTCACCATCACAATATATCTGTCGCCGCTCTTTATCTTTTCTACCATCCCTTAAGAACATCGTCAGAAAAGTTCGCTCGACTGAACTCTAGTCGGTCGACCAGCTTTACTGCTCCCCCTTTAGATTTATCGATAGCGACATAGCCTTCAGGTGCTGTAACTCTAAATCCCTTTTTCGTTCTTAGAAATGTACCGACCGATGCCGCCTGATTCATTTTACGAATGACGATTGCTTTAGCGTCTACAATGGTATTCATGAAATCAAATATCGCAGCGAGCTGGGATACAGGAACAGTCAGCAAAGGTCCCATAACTTCTTTCTTTCTATCACGAACACCTTGCTTACCTTTTTCAGTTTTACGTTTGTCTTCCTCTGCTTTGAACTTAGCGTCGAGATAGGTGATCAGACCACGAGCATGGGCAGTTGTATTTTTTATGGGTTCACCAGCTCGAACCTTTGTATTGTTGTATGTCTTGACCATCATCAAGAGCTGTTCGTTATCCGCTATCGTCGCTAGTGCTTTAGTAGGAATCGTTCGAAGTAATTTCCCAGCCGCAGAAACGTGACCACGGAACTCTTTGGTTTCGGCTGCAGTCATAGTCGCCTGACCAGATACATCGCGATAGGTTGCATCGTCCATCCAAACTGAGCTGCTCTTTTTCATTCGGCGAGTGATACCTTTACCGAACGATGCACGCATTGATTGTATATCTTTTCCATCATATGTTGTGTGCCATATCACACCAATCTTTGATCGTTTGATCTGACGACCCAGAGGTGTATTGGTAGGAACTGCATATACAATCGTGTTAGGCTGAAACGTGTAATATTTTCTACCCTCGATCGTTTCGGTTTTTACATCACCGCTGGTGAACATCATATCACCCTGAACGACACCTTTCTTCAGCCCAAGTTTCGCAAACTCAGTGAGAGCGATCTTGAACTTTGCATTGAGAGAGCCAGATATATCGGCGTCAATCTCAGCGTTCGTTTTGTACATTTTAGGATTCTTGTTGAAGAGACCCTTCTTCGCAATGAAGAACTTCCCGTCAGCAGGATCAACACCCATGAAGATAGCAGGTGCGCCATCCCACTTGACAGTGGCTTTCATACTGCTTTTGCTATTACCACCAAGCATCTCACCAAGTGAGGTCAGGAATGCAAATATTTCACGTGCACCGACGATACCTTTATTAAGCACCAAATCTTCGAGGTGCTCCATATGAACATTCTTTTGCTCGGTGAGATAGCTTTGAAGTTTAAGCATTGACTTATTATACCTTATCTATGACCCATACCAAAGGGATTTTATGTAATCTTTAAAATTTTTCCTGTAGTCGGAACCTTATCTGTTATCACGATCCTGACATTATTTTTGTTAGTTGAGGGTGCTTTCATCAGCACTTTGAATCCCTCTGTAGTCATTCTCATATAATCAATTTGAACAGTATTAGTCGGATCGATATCTCTTTTTCTAACGCGGAAATAAAACTTTCCTATCTTTGACATGTATTCTTTTATCGTGAAGAACTTACCATTCAATACAAGTTTTTCTCTCTTTGAATCAGACACAACGTCCATCTTACCAATGTACATATGAGAAACAGGTCCACCCATGCGAGCGGTTCCGCGAAGTATAATTTCTACATATCTGTCTGGGATCAGTATAAAAAAATCGGGGATACTTTCAGCAGGAACCACATCGTTTTGTTTTAATCGCATTGTAGATCTGAGATATCGCTCGATAGCTGCGTAAACTTTCGGAATTAAATCGGGGGCAACCAGTTTAATTCCTGCGACACCACCTCCGGCTAGTGAGGGTGCCGACTCATCTTTGCATGAAACACCAAATTTATTTCTCTCAGTTTCAACTATGATATCGATATATGGTTCTTTACCTATTGCGCTCAAACCCTCTTTTTTGTATGCAGATTTGAGAGTTCCACTTATTCCTGGAACAGTTGCCTTTTCGTGTCTGGCAACTGCCTCATTTATTGCCTGAACCAATCCGCTTTCTTGCCGTTCGGAACCTTGTCCACCAGCTTTTGATGCTACACCACCGAACTCTCTATCTTTATAAATTTTTGTAATTCTATGGAATCTGCGTGAGCTGCCCTCCATGAGTTCAATTTCGAAGTTATCAGATCCAGACTTAGTTTCTAAAAATGCTCTCAGGGAACCCTCTGTAAAGTTTCCATCAAACATTGAAACTTTATTATTTTGAGTTACAGTGACACGACCTGTCGCATTTATAGGAGGTGACTTTTCATCTCTTAATTGGAATGCACCTTTACCTGCAAGCCTGTTCGTAAACACGGAAACATTATCGCGCTTTAATAAATCTCCATAAGCGAGAGTTGCCATTTACCATCTCCTCTTCTCCCTATTTATAATTGAGAGGTGTATCTGTGATAAATGTGCTGCTCCAGTGCATGAGCTTCATCTTCCCATGGTAGATCTTCACTATTTTTTGGGTATCGTTTACCAGCGTATCGGCTGTCGCCGTTTCTATATTCATACAGCTGATCTTTAGCGTATTGCCTGAGATGAACTATTTCGTGCGCTAATGTTTCAAGAAGAACTGGCAGTTTTAAACCTGCATCCAATCTGATTTGAAAGTATCTTGGTCTGTTGTATCTCATACTGTCTGCAGCGAAACAATCACCGAAAACTGCTTCATCATGTATGAGTAATTTGATTAGATCAATTTCTAATGTGATATTCGGTGCGACTCTATTACCAAGCTGATCATAGAGCATCCAAACTGCAGCAATTAAAACTTTTTTCCTAGTTTTAAAATTGCTTCCGCGGACTGTTATCTCTGGAACTTGCGTATGTGTCAAAGACTTGATGTTTGTTATTACTACGTCGTTCAGCCAACTTGAGCTTCTTCTTTGCTTTCTTTTTGCTGCGTCTTTCACGAGTGTCTCCATCTTCCCACACGTTCTTTGTGCGGCGATACGTTTTGCCCATAATTATTTTGCATCCTCTAAATGTTTTGCTGCATCTAAATATGTTTGATAATGTCCCATGACCCAACCATCATTGTGACCTGAGCAGGCTTCTAGTTTACATGTCATGAGAAATCTTTCGCGATCGTCAACTTCCATTTCTAATAAATCTTGAATTGCTTCTTCTATATTCATGCTCTTAACTTACTAAAATCCTTTCTTCCTGCAACTTTCGTCATCCACTTCATATTATCATCTTCTTCTGCTCGCTGACCGAATGATGTTGTATCCATCAATGGTTTATCCTCAGACGTTGACTGAGCCGAATCATCTAAATCATACATCCTCATTTTAGCGCGATCAACTCCAACTACGAACCTTCTATTTATTGTTGGATCATTGTAGCGGTTTTTAAGTTGCTTGATCATGATCTGATTGAGATCTGATAGCTGGTCCGAAGAAACTAACGCAATCATGAAGTCAGCGGTCGCTGGCAAACCGAAAGACTCGGAGGTATCCTCGAGACCAGGATCTGAGTTGCTGTAACCTGTACGAGTTGTTTGAGTTGCCGATACGATTGGTAGATTTTTTTCAACAGCCAAGCCACGTAGTTCTTCGGCGATCGCTTTGACATACGTGTAGCTGTTAACATTCGCACCTGCTTTGATCCGAGCCGATAAACAAATATTTAGATAGTCGATGTAGATAATATCAGGAACGAACGATCGCTTGAGTTGAAGCTCGTTGAGCAGATGTCTGAGATGACCCACATGCGCTGAGGCAGTAGGAAACTCTTTGATAATCAGTTTACCGACTGTCTTATTACGAACACGCTCAACTTTCTTTTCATAACTATCTTTCGGCAACTGTGCTAGCTCATCAACCGCAACATTAAGAAGATTCGCATCGATTCTCTCAGCGATCTTTTCTTCAGCCATCTCCATAGTAATGTACAATACATTCTTACCGAGCACAAGATTGGATGCAGCCATATGACACATCGCCAGTGTTTTACCGACACCTGTGCCAGCTAGGATAATATTGAGAGATTTACGTGGAAGACCACCACGTGTGATTGTATTGAGCATCTCAAGATCGAAAGGAATGCGTTCCTCAACCCTGTGATAAAAATCAAACCGATCCTCATAATCTTCGAGAAAGTCATGACCGATATGGCTGTCAAAAGAAACAGCCAGCGCAGAGGTTAGTATTTCTGGAATGCTACCTTTAGTTCTATCTTTGTCTTTGCCATCGATGATACCGATGCTGTCCATGATAGCGTTATAGATTGCTCGGTCTTGACAGAACCTCTCTGTTTCATCAATAAGCCATTGATCATCAACAGGCTCAGGCTCCTCTAAAGATTTTATGATATCAACACAACCACCGTACTGATCCTCTGATAGATTTTTTATTTGTTCGAGATCGATCTCAAGTGCCTCGCGAGAGGGGATATCATTATATTTTTGAACGAACTCGTTGATCCGATGATATATTAGTCTCTCACTCGAATCAGAAAAATACTCATCGCGTAAAAACGGGAGTGCCTTTCTAGCAAAATTTTCTTTATGAACTAAGTGTCGTAGAATCGTTTGTTCTATTCTCATTATCCGTCACAATGCTGTAAAGTATATGGGCAACCACTTCTTGAAACTTTGGATCTTTCTCTAGTGTATCATCTCCTTCGTCTATGGTAAACTGAAATTTCACTCCGACTTCTTCCGTTTCGGTATCAAACGAACCAACCTCACCAAAATGAAATTTAGTGCCTCTGAACGGATCCTCCAATATTTCAATAACCGCGAGTCCATCTGAGTCTTCATCACGAATCTTGTAGTTCACTTTCCTGGGTGTCGTCGACTTCATCGATCCCAACCTTTCCATATTTAAATTCAGTTTCAGCAGCCAGCTCTAATTGATGCATGATATCCTCGGTAAAATACTTTTCGGGATCCTTCATGATTTGCTTGCCGAACAATTTAGTGCCATCAGGAAGTTCATAGCGAGTGCTTACCTTCTTAATGATCTGATATTTTTCAGCAAGTTCGAGCAAACCATAGTAACGATCCAAACCTTCGTCATACGAAAGACGTACATCAACCATTTTATTTTCTTTGGTGAACCGACTCTTATTCATACGGCAGTGAATAATATTACCGACAACGTCAGTCCCATCTTTATCTTTTTTCTTAGATAGGAAAACAATCTGAGATGCTGCATACTTCAGACCTGCACCACCACCCATATCTTTTGTAGGCATGTAAGAACCAATCACATCAAACACATGATTAGTCACTAGCATAGGTGCACGAGCTTTAGCAAGTTTAAGTGATAGCGCACGGAACGTTCCGCGCAACAACTGAGCACGAGTCATATCGCGTGTATCTTTACCGTCGGCGATATCCGAAACTTCTTTCTCAGTCGAAAGCTGACCGAGCGAGTCTAGCACGAATAGGATAGGTGGTCGCTCATCTGATTCTAGATATCGATCGAGTGTGCGCATAACATGAGTTCTGAAACTCTGAACTGTAGTTTGCTCAGATACGATAACACGACTGGTATCGATACCTCGGTCGTTCATCATATCTTTTGTAACAGCTGCCTCAGTGTCATAATAGAAAACACCACCCTCAGGATTATCGATTAGAAACTGACGAACAATACCTAAAACGAAAAAAGTCTTACCAGTTGTCGACTCACCAGCAAACGCAGTAATCTTATTGTTGGGTGCGCCACCATACAAACTGCCAGTCAATGCTGCGTTTAGAATGTACGAACCTGTATCGATCGCTCCTGAAAACTCAGAAGAATGCAAACCATCCTCGGCGATGTGCGTATCGACATCACCAATATCTTTTACCATCTGACGAAAAAAATCACTCATCTTATCTCCTATATGCTGTCGGGACATGATCCCAAGGATTTATTCCAAGGGAAACCCTTTCGCCCTTGAACTCAATAACATAATGTAACATGTGTCTCTCAAATATAATCAATCTCCTCTCTTTCGGTGTGACCGTAGCACCGTCCTCGGGGAACACAAGTTTACCTCCATCTGTAGGTGCTTTTATATAGTAGACTAAACCTATCAGGGGGAAAACTTGTTCTTCAGTTTCCCAAAATAATTTTTGATCTTTATCACGGTGAGGGTTGAGTATGCTACCATTGAAATGCATTTCATAACCAACATGATCATCATAGTCAACATATTTGCGCGAGGCTTTTATAATTTCTTCAACAAATATATGATGACCGCGACTGAAATATGTATCATGGCTAGGAAACTGATCAGACTCATACTGTTCTAATATTTCAGCGTGATTACTCTTGCTGAAAAAGTTATCAATTATAACAATCATTTTTCTTTTTGTATCGTAACCTTCTCGGTGGTATGCCAATCTTCACCGCTAACTATTTCGGCAGAATCACCTTTCCAACGCTCTGTACCTTTTCTTATTCTACGTTTATTTCTACCGTTTCGCAATGGAGAATTAAGTTTTCTTTTCGGTTGTTTAGGTGCGACATCAATCCCACCAGCTGCTACAATCAAAAGTATCGCGAGTGGATCAAACACAATAACCAGTAATATTATGACACCACGAACTGCCTCATCAATCATTTCTTTAGCCTGATCACCATAGATTAGATCGGCGATATATTTTATCGGTCCAACTTCTGCCTCAAATTTTAGCTGTTCTTTTTTCAGAATCAGCTTCTTATCGCGGAGTTTTGATATTTCATTCGCTGCAGATTCGATCAGGGTGTTGAGGTTGGCGCGTTCTTCGGTTTGTGATTTCCGAACCGCTATCGCACCATCCCGACCACGAATCCTATCATATTGAATCAAAGTCTCGACAGATTTATCGAGTTGTTCGATAACACGGTTCGCATCATTTAGTTTATTTTGCTGACGCTGTATGCGCTGATCAAGCATTTGTATTTGTAGTGTGTTATCACCACTTCCTAATGTCTGATCAATGTGAGCCTTTGATAAATATCCGAAAATACCCATACTCGTAATAAGCATTAGGATGATAATAGCGAAAGAAAAATATCCTCGCATCAGTATGGGTATGTTGCTCCAGTTTCGAAACATATATGAAGCTGTGACAATCTTACCAACTTCTAACACCGAACCCATAATTATAATCGGTATGAACGCAGCCGCAAATATTGTAGTCAAACCGATAATGGAGTACCAAGCTGCCACCACCGATATCGCGATACCAACCGAAAAGATTAAAAGTCTATCCATCCTAGTCCTCTCCGTCAAACCTGTATGCCATTAATCCGCATCATATCTTGAACATCGGGTTCAATCATCTCTCGTGTCCACGGTAAATGCCATCCCTCTTCGACATTGACCTCTGTGACGCCGGAGAGTGTGAGCACTGCTTCACGGATATTTTCACGAAGCATACCCACGCCAGGACAACCCATGCACGGAATACACACCTGAATATTCACAACACCGTCTTGGCTTATTTCGATTTCGCGAAGCATTCCCATTCGGTGCAAGCTAACAGGCACGTGTGGGTCGTGAACCGACTCAAGTGCTTGCATGATTTCTGCTTTTGACGGCAGCATACCTATCTTATCCTCGGGTGATTTCTAATACTTTCTGAAGCTGTTGCTCTACTACAGGTCCACGGTTTGGCCAATGGATATAATCTTTATCTGCAGTTTTCAGGAGATTGTTGAGGAGAGGAACTATGATTGCCTCAAGTCTGCGAACCTTATCACGCAGTTCCGCTTCTGACACTCTTTCATTACCGTCCTCTTCCATTCTAAACATAAGTGAAGTGAGTGCTTGAATCTTTTCCTCAATTAAATCTAGCTTTTTCTCGACATCCTCTGATACAGCAGCAGTCACTGTTTCTTGTGATTGCTCCTTAGCCTCATAAGGATCGTCGACTGCAGAAAAACCAAAGTCGTATGAAAGATATTCCTCGGGTATATCAGCCATTAAAAGAAGTCCTCTATGCTGTTACTTTTTTCTTCGTTCCATCCTATAACTTCTAAAACTGCACGCAGCGGTTCTAAGAATGCTTTGTCGAACTGGAGGTTGTAATTTATATATTGCTCCAATCCAAGCTCAGGAGGAAGACTAGAAAGTATTGCCAGCACATTTGACTTTACTGGATTAGGAAGGCTCATATAAGAATACTTGATCTTTTCGCCCTCTTTGATAAGTTCATACTTCTTTTCTAGACCTTTATCTAGAAGTGTTTGATTAAACACCAACGCGCCTCTCACATGTATCGGCACTGATTTCTGCTTCCTCATATATTTATTCAAGTTGTTAACTCCACGAGGGAAGGCAACATCTTCAAATGGCATCTTATTGAACTCTGATCGGAAGTCATTTATATATTCCTGAACAGTGTTTTCGTTGGTGTTCATGATAAGCTCGAGAGACTTTTTAATAGCATCACGACACGTTTCGGGAGTCGATGATTTGACTGCCTCAATGCCCATCATCTTGAGTTTAGGTTTTTCAAACCGCACACCCTCAGAGTCATGCACATTTAGAATGTATCTTTTCTTCGCAGTCCATATACCTTTATCAGCTATGACCTCTCTAGCCATAACCATCTTCTGTTCAAATGCACCTACACTTTCAGCAAGATCTGAATAAATTTTATCAATAACAGGTTCAATGACTTCTCGAGCTGCTCGGTCAAGGAAAGAGACCACCGCACTTTTGTCAGGATTGCCCTTCTTCGCAAAAGTTTTGTTAACAAGTTTGTCAAGAACAATGTATAATGAATCCGTATCTGAAGCAATAACATAGTCGACATTTCCCGTCTTGAGTGTTTTATTTAGATATTTGTTAATTCGTTCCTCAGCCCAACGGATCGAAAGCTGACCAGCAGTTGTAATAGCTGTTGCTTGATCCAGATCAAAGAATCTGAAGAACTGATTACCGATCGCACCATAGGCTGAGTTGAGCTGGACTTTTCTCGCAAGCTGCATATTTTTATAACGAGATATATCCTTGCTATATTGTAATTTTTTGCCAGGATCTTTTTCTTTCTCATACGCCTTTTGCGCTTCAATCATCTTTTCTTTGTAGACGACACGATCACTATACATACGCTGCATCATCTCAGGTAAAAATCCTTGGCTGTCATTCTTGAAGTAACAGCCATTCGGTGTCAGACTGTATCCATCAATCTTATTAATTTCGCCAGATAAGATTCGGTCAACCGAGGTGCTAGTCTTTCTGTTCTGATCTTTTTTCTCAGGTGAAATATTATACTGCATAATCAGATGCGGATACAACGAATTGAGATCGAATGATAGAACCCAGTTGTGCATACCAATCTTCGGTTTCTTTACATACGCGCCGACATAAGAACCGTCTTTGCTGCCGCCACCCTCGATAGGAACAGCAATCTTTTTACTGTATAAATGATTATGGATCAGAACATCCCACATGCGAACCTGAGTGAAGACATCGTGTATATTCACCTTGGCATCATACGCAAGAGTCAAAGCCATATCAATCAGTTTCATCTTATCGTCAATCTTTTCAACCAAATCAACGTCTTTGATATTGTAATCTATGAACTTCTGATAGTCGTTACGATATAAACTATGAAGCGACGCATACTCAGAATAATCGAGTTTGTTTTCACCCAGCTCAACATGGGCAATGTTATCGAGACGATAAGATTCCTGCTGTGAATATGTGAACTTCTTATACAGCTCGAGGTAATCAAGATTCGTAACACCAGCGATTGATGTTTTGATTTGTTCCTTACCTTGCATCTTGATAGTGGTTTCGGTCAGCAAACCCCAAGGCGATAATTTCTTAGCAAACTCATATCCTAGCACTGATGTTATTCTACGAACAAGATATGGTATGTCAAAGAACGAAGTGTTCCAGCCTGTGATTACGTCAGGATGATGTGGGCTTGCCCAATCAGCGAGGAACCTATGAAGCAACTCATGCTCGTCTTCGCATTTGATATATTTCACATCGTTACGAGTTGGTGTGTAATCACCACACCCAAAAACTGTAAACCATTTACCAACTTTCATAGTGATAGCAGTGACAGGCTCGGCAGCATCTTCGGGATCGGGGAAACCATTTTCTGATCCGACCTCAATATCGATGTTAACGATACGCATCTGTTCGCGATCAAATATTACATCATCAGGAAACGCTTCATTCAAGAAGGCATATTCATAACGAGGCAGACCATATATTTCAAATCCACCGACATCTTTGTGCTGCTTAATAAACGCACGTGCGTCCCATAAGTTATCGAACTTCATAGGCTCGAGGGGATGACCATAAATGTTTGACCACCCCGACTCTCTATTTTGTGATGTCACATAGAGAGTTGGTTTGTATTTAACTTTGCGCTTGAATGCTTTCCCGTTTTTGTATCCGCGCACGAGAATATCACTCTTGATAGAGGTCGCATTAGTATAGAACATTATAAGATTATAAACCTATTGTAAGGAAGAAGCAATGGATTAATCCACAAGTTTGTAGCCAGTCCTCACATCCTTAAGATATCCTGAAGCATCGATTTTGTTTTGCGCTATGTTCAGTATATCTGGTTCAATATTATCACCCTCCCAAATAGGTATCACCTTCGCTCCTTCATCCTTCCCCCAAAAAACATCGTTACCAGTTCTTAGATGAACTTCGACAACTTTATCACCGATCCATTCTATATTCAAGTCGGGAACTCCATCAATGTAGTTAAGAAAGTGTGGTAAAAAGATTCTTCTGTTTTCACATTTTTCCCACGATTTGAACTTAGTAAGATTATCGACATCACGCTCGCCTCTTGCTGTATCGACTTCTTCCCAAGCCCACCGTGATCCCTTTGGTTGCTTCGTTCTTTTGTAATCGACACTGTATTGGTCGCCATCAAAGAACTCACACCAAAAATATCCAGGGGGAATAAGAGCATGATTTTCCATACTCTTTGATTGCATTATGTTTATGTGTATGACTTTGGCACCAATGCCCATGCCATACAGATTGTAAATCGGACGAACCACATACTTTCCCGACTTCGTTATTGGAACACAAGCTGGACCAGCGTCGTATCCGAGACGCAACGCCAGTTCCAGCTTGTTGAACACCCACCTGTGTTCTGGGTATGTTTGCCATGCTTGAAAGTCTTCTTCTATCATGCATCTATTTATTACAATTTAGATAAGAGTCTTGCTATGTGATGAACGAATGGTAGCAAAGAGATTGCCATGAACAGATTGACTCCTGTATGTGCCATTGCGATTCTTAGCGTTTCGCCTTTGGGTAAACCATCGGAAACAAATAATCCAGCCAACCATATCGTGCCTGTCGTTCCTATGTTTGCACCCAACACTGCTGCTATGGCAGAGGGTAATGGTAGGAAACCACTGGCAACTAATCCTACAATTGCTGTTGTTGACAATGAGCTTGATTGCCACATAAGGGTGCAAACAATACCACCGAGAAACATCCAGTATGGGTTTCCTATAAATGGTTCAAGCTGTTCTACACTGCCGAGCGACTTCATACCACCAGCGAACATCTTAAGTCCAACATAAAATATAATCAAGCCAGCGATAATCTTAAATGCTGGATGGTGGTGTAAAGACATTAGTGATGGTAGATCAGTCATTCGCGTTCCCCCAGTTTTACACTATATAGTGACTGTTTTTAAATTGACTTGAAATAGTAATATTTAATGTGGAACTGGTCGACCTCGCGAGTCGGTGCGCACCATCGTGTACACACCCTCACAAACTTTGGTGTGAAACTCGTCATCGACATGCACGTCGACTTTTATTTTATGGGATGTTCTACCCGACTTTTCTATTTCTGCATAGCATTGAACGATATCGCCAACTTCAACTGGTGCGTGAAATATAATATCGTTTGCAGCTTTCGTGACATAATCATAAGATTTACAGATAGTTCCTGCTGCTTGGTCCATCTTACTCATAATAAATCCACCAAATATTTTACCCTGCGGATTACAATCGCTGGGCATCGTCATAATCTGAAGCACAAGTTTCATGCTCAATTATCCTGCTCTTCCTTTCCAAAAATGTACACTGTAATAATGTTTTTTAGTGTATGGGGTTTTCTTATTATAACCCTCAGTCACTTTGTATATCTTAGTCCCATCACCATCATATTCCCAACAGCGCCAAGCTGGATCGAGAGACTGAACTGGACCTGATACTGTGTTAGCCGATGGCACGCATCCTCTCCACTAATCTTTCGGCGCGAGCACCGACTTGGCGATACCAACGTGAGTCGACCATTTCATCAGCAGCTCTTTCCCAGTTTTGATCATCTACACCAGCCTTCATTCCTCTGAACTTAGAAAGTCTAGGGCGACCAAGATTGAACATCATATTTGCGATTATTTGTTGAGCTTCTTCTGGCAAACTTTCGAAGTTTGGATAAAGGATGGAGCAGTCTGACAATACGCTCTGGACATCTTTGTCGAAGGCTTCAATGACTCGATCGTTTTCCACTTCTGTCCCGATGGGGGAACCGTGCTCGGGATCGTCTTCGGTAATAAGATGGCCAATCCCAAAAGTAGGATAACCAAGATGGTCGTTGTATATTTCGTGCACAACTCCTTCATCAATTTCGAGCTGCTCTCTAAGTTTTTGTATGTCCATTTATGTGCTCCCATTGAAGTAAATGGGGGGACCTTATGTCCCCCCACCTTTGTTACTCAGTTAGAAATTAAGCTCATCTTCTGTCTTTTCAGCTAGAAATTCTGCATCGCTTTTGTTTTCGCCGACATCGGCTTTACCATTTATGGGAACGATACGTGGCTTCTTTTCTTCTGGTATGACTCGCTCAAGATCGATAGTCAGCATACCGTTTTTCATTTCGGCACCCTTAACTACGATATCATCCGCAATAGTAAACTTGCGGGTGAACTTCTTGAACGACATTCCCTTATGTAGGAATGAACCTGCACCCTCTACGTCGATACCTTCATAAGTAGAGCGAACTGTAATCACTCCATCTGAAACCTCAACTTCCAAATCTTTTTCGGAAAGTCCAGCTACAGCGAGGTCTATTGAGAAATTATACTCATCAACTTTTCGAATGTTGTAAGGTGGGAACCCTGTCGATTGAGTTTGGTGTTGGGCATAATCGCAGAGTCGATCGAACACTCGATCAAAGCCGACCGCATATGGAGTGAGACGATTAATGTCAAAGGGTGAAAGTGCATTTGTATTGATAACCATGTTATCCTCCTATTTAAGCAAGAATGTTAAGTGTGACCCATTAGGCATCACACATACATTATATAGTATTCTTATGCTCAATAAAAGGGATTATCACTGATATTTATCCAAAACTTCTTGCAACGCAGGTGGTTTAAATTTTGGACCTTTCATGACCTTACCATCTTCGCGATAGATAGGTTTACCATCTTCGCCGAGTTTACTCATGTTGCTAACATGAACTTCGCGGAATGAATCGTCTAAGTCTATTCCGAAAGCATGACCAGCCCCATACACAACATAAAGCAAGTCTGTGAGAGCGTCGGCAACTTCAACCATATCTTTATTGAAGCACGCATCTTTTAGTTCTTCGAGTTCTTCCTCAATCAGATCAATGCGCATTTTTCTAGTTTCTGGGTCAGGGAACTCTGGTTTTAATTTTACCTCTTGTCCGAATGCTTCCATAAAGATGCGAACTTTATCGAAGTTAGTCCTATCACGAAAATATCCCATGCTACTCTCTCTTTTTGCCAATGTTATATTTGGATTCTAAAATCCACTCATCTTTCTCTTTGTGAGAAAGAATCTTCACGTGTGATATGGGTGCTAAATTACTCTCAACCAAATCACGATTCAATAGAGTTACCAATCCCCACTGATCTAGCAAGTTTGCTATAGTGTTTCTTCGAGCTTCATCCTCCTCAGAAAAGTTTGACGGTTTCCCATCAAGTGCGAACAGCTCTTTGAAGTGCACTATGAAATATCTTTTTTGTTTGTGTAAGATGTGACAAGACTGATATAGCTTCCTATCTCTTCGGGAAGCAATACCTATACGAGTGAGAGTTTCTCTGACTTTGAGAAAGTCTTCATCCTGTTTTAAAGCCACCTCAACCATTTCATCTAAATTTACCATCTCGTCCACCCTTTATCAATTTCTCTTTTATCAGTTCAATTTGATCCTGAGTGAGAACTGAGAGGGCAGTTTCGGCTTTCACTCGACTGTAACTATAATATTCCATCACAGCTTCCAAGTCTTCATTTTGTACAGGCTTTACCCATTTAGCAAAACGCTTCATTGGTCTGAGGGTATTTATAAAAAAGTCGAATTGTAATAGTTTATCGAGATCGGGATAGCGGTTCATCTCATTCGCATATGGCACACAATCAATGTGATACGAAAGAGCACGGTTAGTCAGGAATGGCTCGTATGACTTTTCAGCCAACTCATCGTTGTCTGTGTCACGCATCATATCCTTCTTAGAATATGTAACAGCACTCACATAATCAAATGGTTTCATCACACACTCTTTGCCTCAATCCTGAAGTACTCCAATCGTGACGACGCTTATTGAAATACAATGGGATATCTAAATCTTTACCAGTAAAGTTTTTTCCCATGTAATCCTCACCGATGATTCTGACATCTATCGGTAAATGCTGCATGAGAGAAAGTAACTCAGCCTCAGTTGCATATGGTATAATTTCATCGACATACTTTACTGCTGACAACTGTATATATCTTTCCATGTAACCCTGAACTGGTTTATTTTTTTCAGGGCGATCAATGGTCGGATCTGTTTGTAGACCACAGATCAAATGGTCACAAACATGTTTCGCCTCTTTGAGCATAAGAATATGCCCAGCATGTAGCAGATCAAAAGAACTCGCTGTAAATCCTACCTTCATTTGTGACTCCTACTCCCATCAAACACGCATACGAAATAACAACCATTTTCACCAGCATGAACGCGATGAAAGACACCGTCATGTATTAGAACAATATCACCTGCTTTCACTACAAGATTCTTATCATCTAACTCTATGACACCATCGCCTCTAACGAACTGATATATTTCCTCTTGACCAGGATGCTTGTGACCAGTTGTACTTTTGTTAGGTTTCAAATCTGTGCTACTGAGAACGAGGTTGCTGAGTTCACTGTTATCCTTAACAACATATCGTTCATCACACTTTACGATCTCGCCACCAATATCATCAATGTTTATCATTTACTAAACTCACAATCTACCATAATTTGCGTGAAGCACGCTGCCAGATTTATCTCTTGATCCACAACAAACGCAGACTTGTATTGATAGTCGGCGAGGATAAGAACGAGTTGAGGAATACTACCTTTTTCTAGGAAGTCATGAGCGGTATCATATAGCTTCCGGAAAAGAACATTGACATCCTGCTCACTGTTTGTACCGACCCACTTGCGCATAGTTTTGAAATCTTTATTACGCAGGGCATCGACCAAACCTGTGATATCTAAATCACTGACATGAGCGAGGATACCAGAATCGATGTTGCCTGTAGCACCATATCGCTGAAGTTCGTTCAGCACACGACGCCAGTCTGGAAAATACTTCATCAGAACTTCAGCAACCACTTTCTTATCGTATGCTACACCCTCTTGATCTAAGATCCAACAAGCACGCTCTAAAAAAGTCCCAGCCAGCTTGGCTTTTTCTTTCCCTGTGATTTTAAAATCAACAACCGAACATCGCGAATGTAGAGGAGAGATAATGCGATTTTTAAAGTTGCAGGTCAGAACGAAGCCACAGTTATTAGAAAACTCCTCCATAAAATTTCGGAGAGCTGGCTGGGTCGAGTTAGGATTGAGATAATCAGCCTCGTCGAGAATCACATATTTTCTACCCTGTGTGAACGATACTGTACCAGCGAAGTTACGAATATCGTGTCTCAGTGTATCAATATTACCATTCATCGAACCGTTGATAATTATAGAGTCGGCATCAAGCTCATCAAGCATAGCGCGAGCCACAGTTGTTTTACCGATACCAGCCCCACCAGAGAGGAGAAGGTTGGGCACCTCTTTATCATCAACGAACTTCTGAAATGTATCTTTCAAACTTTTAGGGAGAACACAATCAGAAATTTTACTCGGACGATATTTCTCAACCCAGAGAAAATCTTCACGCATCACAAATCACCATAATATAAAGTTTCAGATTAGGATTCAAATTTAGAGGAAGTCTCCGTCGCAATCCAGTACTGAATATCACCATCCTCAGTTTTCCAGTGTGAGATACCTTTAGCTGAGATATCTACATTGTAGTCCCGAGGAAGAATCTTTAAATTTTCAACTTTGAAAATCATCATAAACTTGTTAGAGGTATCGCCGACAGGCATCTCAAACCTATTAGAGCCTTGGTTGCGAGAGTCGACAGCAGTTAGATACGCAACACCGTCGCGACCAACCAAAGCAACTTCAGGAAGATCTAGGATACCAGCCATCTTCAATGCGCTAGACATAGCCTTCTCTTCAATCTTCATAGAAACCTCAACCGAAGGAAGAGTGATATCCTTATCGGGTGGGGCGATAATGTTTTCCGGAGCAGCATATGTCAGATGTGCAGTGCCACCCGAGCCATTGCTGATAGATAAACTCTTTTCATTGAAGTTGATATCAGGATCCTCAAATGCTGAGAATGTTGCGAGGAACTGATTCATATCAAAGATAGCAAACTGCTGAGGAAACTCTTCAGCAACATTCACCTGAGCGAGAACACTCTTTTGCGGTGAAACGGTTCGCAAAGTTTTACCCTCCTTGAACATCAAGGACATATTGATAGAAGCGAAGTTTTTAAGAACCTCACTCGTTTCACTAGAAAGTTTCATAATATATTTCTCCTTATCCAAGTTCTTTACCAACCATGCTCTGATCAACCGTAGCAGTTGCACCGATTTGAGCAAGATCGACTAGTGAGCCACCGAACACATAAGTGCCAGTGTGTTCAAGTTTCATCCATGGGCACATCCATACTTTGATACCTATTTTACGTGCCCACTGACAAAACATATAATCCTCTGAAAGATACCTTTTAGAATCTGGATCAATCAGAGCCTGAAAGTACATCATGATCTCACGAGATCCATCGAAGTTTTTAGTGCGAGCGTGATCTGGGAGATAGTGATACTCAGGATATGCTTCTTCAAATTTTTCAAAGGCACTACGCCGAACACACATAAAACCAGTGCCACCCTCTAACACTTCAACAGGTTCATCGAGGCGAATCTCAGTAGTGCCACCGACTGGATTAAAAACATAATCACCCACATATTTTTCTAGCTTGTTAGGATTTTCATCCGCGAACCCTTTATCAACAGCACGTTTAATTTTTTCCCAAGAGATACACTTCTTAGGATATGGACCACAAACTATCTCACGATCGTTTTCTTCACCCTCAAAACCAGACATAACAGTTAGGGCAATTACATCATTAGGATCAAACCCGATATCTGAATCAATAAACATTAAATGGGTGCAATCACTACGCAAAAACTCATCGACAAGATAGTTCCTTGCTCGTGTGATTAAACTCTCGTTGTATAAAAAGAAAAGATTTACATGGACACCATATTGACTCGCGAGAGACATTAGGTCAGCGATAGACTTACAAAACTGCCCACCGCACACACCACCATACATCGGTGTGGCTACAAAGATCTTCCTTCTTCTTAGATCTTCGATACTTACATCAACTTGGATTGCCATATTCCCTCCATATTAAACAACTCACTCACTCTACTATATAGTTCCACTTTTGTAAAGGGAAAGAGTGGTCGGGGAAATAAATTCCCCGACCGAGTAGAGAGGAGAGATAGAATGCTCAGATTAAGCAGCCTGAGCAAGTGCACGATAGCCAGCAGCTACAACTGCGCGGCTGGGTGTGCCAAGACGATAGAAGTTCTTCGTCTTACCCTTGCTGTTCGTACGAGCATTCGTATAAACAGCGAAACCCTTGAACCGAAGCTGCCGAACAACTTCAGCGGGATTGCCTACAGAGAAGCGAGCCTTCATCTGTTTAGCAGTAAGTTCTTCCCCACCCATCAGGGCTTCAAGGATACGATCGGTCTTTGACATATTAGTCACCTTTTAAAGTTAACGAAATCAGAACGGTATTTCATCACCGCTCTGGGTCTTACTCTCTAAACCTTCACGAAGAGGGTTCGGGAGAGTCTCGGGATCCAAAGTTTCTTCCGGAGATAAGGAAGGATCAACTTTGGCATATAAGTCGAGGAAAGCAGTCTTAGTTTCCTCATCATAGCGGTTGACACATAAAGTGATAGCACGCTCACGATCATTAAAGATCTTGAATGTTTTAGCGATGTGAACCAAACGACGAGTCGAGATGATCTCGTCAATAGCACCTTCGAAGAAAGTTTTGCGAATAACAGCAGCCCACATTACGAGATGATTGATGAACTCCTCATCAATATCATGCTTCCTGAGGATACGTTTTTCGATAGCTTCCGAAGGAAAGTTTTGCTCGACAGTAATCGGGAACCGCTCGAGCCATGCTTCGTCGAGAATGGTTGCTGAAATATAGCGACCATCATCGGAGCCTTTGCCCTTGGTGTTAGCAGTTACGATCACATTGAAACCAGGAGCAGGTTTGACCACCTCGCCTGTTTTCTTAGCATAATATGGCTTGCCCTCGAGCACACCCTGCAAGCACATGACTTTTCCAGGGTCAGCACGATCTGCCTCATCGATCAGAAGCACAGCACCAAGTTCCATCGCACGAAGGACTGGACCCTTCATGAACTTGGTCTCACCGTTGACCAGACGGAAGCCGCCGATCAAATCATCCTCGTCAGTTTCACGAGACATTTGAACGCGAACCATCGGACGCTTCGCTCGAGAGCAAGCCTGTTCGACCATGAACGTCTTACCGTTCCCCGATAAACCTGAAATGAATATCGGAAAGAACTGCTGAGAGCGAATGATACTTTCGATGTCCTTGAACTCACCGAATGGTACATACGATGAATCTTTATCAGGAACCTGAGCATACTCGAACTCAGAGACGGTGTTTGGGTCGAACCTTGACTGCACCGTTTTCTCCTCACGGATGGGAATAATTTGAGCTGCCATATCTACAGAATCACCAGTGTCGGGTAAACTCCAAACACCTCTGGCAGTTTTGACTCCATAGTTATCAAAGAACCAGTTAGGACGCTCCATACCAAGTTCGGCAGCAAGGTCAATGACCTGTTTGTTTTTGATATTTTCGGTGCCGTGGCAATCTTTAAGAGCCTTCACTAAAAACTGTTGTTTTTCGTCGAGTTCCATAATATATTCTCCTCTCACTGAACTCATCATATATACATTGTATCACATAAAACCGAATATCGCAATGGACTTTTTATATTTTTATGCAGCGATACGGTCAATAAACTTACTCAAGATAACACGGGAACCACGCCTGTTACCACCCATTTTTATCATAGTACGAGCCAATGCACCTTTTTGTATCTTTTTGGCGTCGTCGATAGATACCTCTTTATGGTTCAGAGCTTTCCCGCCCATGATAGTGTGAACATCATCAAATCCTAACCAGTTATGAGTAGTGACCATTTTTTCTTTACGGAACCTTTCTTGTACATTAAGATTCTCATAAGAAATAGACCATGGTCTGCGATCAGGACTGATGTAAAAGTTTATGGCATGGACACCACAAGTTTTTTTCAAAATTTTCAGCAAAAACTCAGTTTGATTATGATGTCTGTTAAAATCGGACTGCATACGAGTTTCTTTATCACGAGCAATCCCCCATCTAGCATCTAAACTATTAGAGCCGCCATCTGTCAGGCATACAAAATTAGCTATCTCAGAATTGGTTTCTTTGCGGAAGTCCTCTATCAGGTTTCTCGCATAGGCTAGACATTCATTTAAGGGTGTGCCTCCAAGAGGCAGCGAATAGTTGGTAGGAACTACAGCATCATCAAGACCTTCAGGATAGCTTTTACGGGACCAACTATATCGATAATTGTGAGCGAAACCGATCTCGAGAAGATTTTTAGCCATAAACATAAAATCTTGATTTTTCATTTTTTCAGTAAAGAACTCAAGCAATCTGGCTTTATCCCCTCTAGCTCCCTTGAAACCGTGAGTTTCTAAACTGAGTAGAGTATCCCCAGCCGCAGGAATAATGCGTTCTCTATTGAACCAGCAATCTGTAAAACCATAAACTCGGTGGGGGATACCAGCTTTGCGACAAAACATAGTTAGACACAAGAGCTGAGATACCGTTCCCAACATATTTTCAGTCATTGATCCAGATAAATCTAAGAACAGCACAAGTCCATGACTTTTGGCTCCTGGCATAACTGTATTGCGCAAGAAGATATCATCACTGAACTTATAGTTGAACAGCTTATTTGGATCCACTTTACCAGTCTTATCGGTTTTTGCTCGTGAATACTGCTCGGCAGCTTTCTTCATCTCAAACTCTTTTACGAGATAGTTGACGCTGTTTTTATTTTTTTGCAAAAACCATTTCCATATAGCATCGTTATCATCCTCAGGAAGTCTGCTTTCCGTTGCATATTGGAACTCCTTGATAACAGATTTGAAATCGATTACAATTTTTTTGTAATCTAAATTTCTGAGGTCGATATCATAATATTCAGGAGCGCGAGCATTATCCATAACCATTCGCTCTGTCATGTTGCGCTCGAACTCAGAAACGGTTTGAGCAGAGATACCGTGGCCACCCTCATGCTCTTCGGTCATCGCCTGAGAACCCTCAGAACCTTCTGAATCTTCGGGTGTTTCTACTTGGTCACCCTCTCCGTCGTTGCCCTCCTCACTATCTTCTTCTTCTTCGCCTTCTTGAGGATCAGGATTAGTTATATCCCAATCATCCCATTCATCGGGGTCATCTGGGTTGTTTTGATGTTCCTGAGCAGTTTCAGCCTGTTCTTGGGCATATTCATATATTTTTTTGGCGAGGGCAACTACATCCTGAAATGTTACAGTTCTTTCAGCCTCATCTACAAAGATCTGCTCTTCTGGGGCAAACTCTATATGCACACGAGAGCCGAGTTTGAAATGTAAGTTGATACGATCAATCAGGTTGAGAGAACTTGGGTCACGCTCTAAGCAACCAAAGAAGTCACGCTCATTGAGGGTATTGTAACCCTCATTAAAATCTTTCCGTGAACCAGGATACATGATCTTGATTTTACGCTCGATACGAGCATCCTCGATAACATTGATATAATCCTTGAGATTTTTATCGTTATCATCGACGTGACCCTTGAACTCTTCAAAGGGTGTATAGAGAGCATGACCTATTTCATGCAAAACTAACATATGGTACAGAGACTTGCTCATCTCTTTCCATGTAGGCAAAACGACCTTACGATTTTTTAGATCAAATGACGCAGTAGGAACTGCAGCATGCTCAACGATAAGATCTTCGGTGGCAAGCAAACTAGCTAGTTTTTCAAGATTTGCTGGGTCGTACGAAGAAACGGTGTCTTTCATAGCTCTCTCTCCAATCATGTTCTTATTGTATCACAGAATATGCGTATTGAAAAGGGAAAAATATTAATTTTCGAACTCGACGATTTCCATCAGTTCCTCGACGAGCTCCCGACCATAATCGGTGAACAGGATACCCTGTCTATAGACCCACCCCTCAACGTCCTGCACATGATAAAACGTCTCAGTAGACGTCATCCAACGCAGAGCATTAATGCGGTTGCCAGCACCAGCCTCAATCACCTTAGTGATCTGTGCTTTGAAATCGGCGAGGCATTCAGCCTCAAAGTGAGCCTCTTCCTGTTCCCTCAGGCAGAGCTCCTGAATGAGACCATCCCAGATAGATTGCTTGGTATCTTTGTCAGACTGTGTCCAGTCCTCAACGAAGGCTCCAAAGGGACGAAAACCACGAGCGTCCTTATGGAGATCGGAAATAGTTTGGTCGTCGAAGGTGTAGGTGGTCATATCTCAGTCCTCTCATTCAATATAAGCATTCTATCATATATTAAAGGTGTTGAAAAGGGAATTATGCGACTTTTTTCTCTTTTTTCCTAATTCTGTTCATTTTTTTCTGTTTTCGGCGTGCCTGATCTAAATAGACCCTATTAGTCCTCGAGGTGTATAAAATACCATCTAAATGGTCATATTCATGCTGTATTACCCTCGATGTGATCCCTCTAAACTGATTAGTGGCGACCTCACCGTTAATATTAGCATATCGAACCCGACATTTATCCAACCTATTCACTCTCAGAAAAAGACCAGGAAACGATAAACAACCCTCCTCATACTGTATCTTTTCACCATATGTGTCAACTATAATCGGATTGAAGAACGGCATTACCTCATCGGGCTGATCCGGATTACCTATCACAAACACTCTTTTGGGTATCCCGAGCTGTATCGCCGATAACCCTATCCCATTATTTTCGCACATAGCGTCTCGGAGCTTTTCGTATAACTCAGTCGCGTTATCAGTTTCGAAGTCAAACCTTTCTGATTTGACCCGAAGGTCTGCAATCTTCGTGACAATGCTCATATCTTTTCCATCCAATGTTCAATCATCTCATCTAGCATAGAGGCAAACGTATAAGTCGGCTCCCAACCCAAAGTTTCACGAATCTTAGACGAATCGCCCCGAAGATACTTCAGCTCTTCCGGTCGCATATACTTCGGATTTTGGACCACGTAATCTTTATAATCCATATCGAGACGAGAAAAAACATGATCACACATATCTCTAACAGAGTAAGTGTCACCAGTGGCGATAATGAAGTCATCTGGAACCTCGTGATTAATTATCTTATGCATTCCCCGAACGTAATCATAACTGTGACCCCAATCGCGGCAACTATCCATATTTCCTAGCTCGAGTTTGTCGACCATACCCTTCTTGATCTGAACCGCAGTTTTTACAACCTTGTTAGTTACGAAGTTCGTTCCCCGACGAGGTGACTCGTGATTGAACAAGATACCATTACAAGCATGCATTTTGAAACCATTACGATAATGCCGAACCAAATTGTATCCTAATACCTTTGAACAACCGTATGGGCTGACAGGATGCATCGGAGTCGTTAGAGTTTGCATACCTCCTGGCTCGATAGAGTTACCAAACATCTCACTTGATGATGCTTGATAGAACCTTGCTTTCGGTACAACTGTTCGCACCACCTCTAGCATATTTAGAACACCCAGCGAGTTAGTTTTTATCGTGAAAGCTGGCATATCGGTGCTGATTCGCACATGACTCATAGCAGCGAGATTGTAAACCTCGTCTGGCTTTACCTCTTCAACAATCCGATAGAGAGATAACTCATCGGTCAGGTCACCATAGAATGTTTTAATTTTGTGATTGGTATCAACCAACCTTGCGCTTTGATTTTCTGCGACACTATGGCGGCGAACTATACCGTAGACATCGTATCCTAGTTCTAGAAGATACTCGGTTAGATAACTCCCATCTTGTCCACTGATACCTGTGATTAATGCTTTAGCCATTACGAAATACCTCCATCAAAGATAAATTTGGCCAATCACTCATGACCCACTGTTTCGGCTTTCTATTTATAGCATCTTCCAATCGTTCTATTCCGGTGATCGCAGTTTCAGGTGTCATATAATAATGATATCCATGTGTTTTGACATTCTGATCACGCCAAGGCATATCGCGGTCACGACCATCATAACTCATACGAATCAGCTCTTCATGAGCTTCTTTATCATCAAGCAGTATCATACCACCTCTGCCAAGGCTGAGATGTTTTTGAAATTGAAAACTGAGTGACATCATCGTTCCTGGAATATAGCTATCGCGCTCCCATAAAACTGCAGCGTCGTATATTTTATCTATAATTTCATAATAGTTTTCCCATGGCTCATTAGACCAATAAAACTGTATGTTGAGTTTTTTAGCTAACATAGGGATTGATAGGTATGTGTGAACAGGAACGAACATGTATGATGAGTTTTTATACCTCAGGCAAAGTTCTACCCCATGGGTGCATGAATCCACTGCGACAGCATATGGCGCACCGAAGAACTCGGCGACCCTTTTTTCAAACTCAGTCACTTTCTGGAACATATTCAAACCTCTTATCACCAATCATTATGTGAACTGGATGTTTTTCTGTATGAAAAGCTCGAATCCTACTGAGAACTTCTGTATACCTTTCATCACTATCTATTTCAGCCATTTCGTCTATTTCACTAATCTTCCTCGCCTCACGTGGCCACTTTGTGTACTCAGTATGCTCATAGAAAAGTGTGAGCAACTCAGTTTTAGCTCTGTGTTCGAGTTGTTCTCTTGATTCACAGTCGGAAATATCAAACCGCCGAACCTTCAATATTTTGCCAGCGTCGACTTTTTCATTTACTTCATGAACAGTGACACCATATATTTTTTGACCTTCATATAATCCCCAGCTCATACAGCCACTTCCCGGATGTTCAGGCGGTCCGGGATGAAAATTTATAGCAGGTGCTTTTTCCAGTATTTCTTTCGGCAAAATAGTATAGTTCAGAAAAGAGATGATTAGATCACCTTCCCACTCGAGAGCAGCCTGTGATACTTTTTGTCCACGTTTCGCAGCCCACTCACTCTTCACATCGTGACCTTTAGCTGTCAGGTGGTTATATGCTTCTTTCGAAAAATCACAACGACCACCAAAAAATAATATTTTCATGCGTAGCTCACATTCGATAGATGTTTAACAAATAAAGCAAGATGCCTCTTACCTGACTCAATACGCTCGTTCCCACCCCAAACATGACCGTTCGCCTCTTGAGGTTCAACGACTTTCAGTTCGAGTGCTGGGTTAAAATATGCTGCCATGAGAGTAAATGTAGAAAACGGTCCGACACAGGTGGTGCGAGAGTTGGCTAGTTTAAGTCTATCAAAACCCTCAGCTCTTTTCGGACCTGCAAAAAATATGGCTCTTGTAATGTTCTTCAGCGCATGCTCTATAGATTCATCATTCAAAATAGTTTTACCATTCGGAACATTATTGTATTCTATCGGAAATATAATATCCAAACACTTGTCTATATATTCCTGAACTGAACCAGCTTTCATTATCTTTTTTTGCTCAGCAGGATAGTTACCAGTGTTGTACGACACGGAAGTTATCTTATCACCATACCTTGCTAAGTTTATAACAAAGCCAAGAACCTGAGTTCCTATACCACCTCGAATAGTCACGTTTGTCATAATATTGGATAATCTAGCTCTTTCAAAAATATCTTATCATTTTCTTGGCCAGTATATGGACCTGTTTTGAACTCATAAACTAATGCATCTTCGAGAATAGTATATGTGTGACCACCATGAAGTGTTATCGATACATCACCCTCCTCGAGTATTTCTTTCTGTATGGGGTATCCTAGCTCATTGAAATAAGAAACCTCGACCTTTCCCTTTATAACCACCCACGCTTCTTGCGCTATAACTTCTCTCTCACCGTCTTTCCAAATATGTTTATGAGGCTCAAATGTTTTACCCTTTGGCATATTTAAAGCAGCAAGCTGTAGAAAATTATTTGCATCTATGACCTCGTGCCGTTTCGCTACTTTCAAATCAAATAGCCTATACACGATGTGTAATAGTTTACGGTCATGACCTTTTATTTCAATCATTGCTCAGATCTCCCAACATATCTAATTATTTCATTGCTCTCATCTCTGACAGTTAAGTTCCCCGAGAGAGATATCCTCCATTCATCACTTGTGTAAAATGGGTAAACAACATGAGAGAGATCATTTGAAAATAGTGCAAACATTCCCTCAAAAGATTTGTCTATCTGTAGGTTGTGATTATTCACACCACCCTTCGCATGTGCATCTGGAAATACGAACTGAAATAAATCTAGAGGATTCCCGTTTATCTGCCGCCTGTTCGGTGCCATCGCTTCTTCTGCAGCATCATAAGGAATTTTATGCCAAATGACAAAACTCAAATGTCCACTGTGGGTGTGTATGGGGTTGTATTCATTTTTCTTTTGAAAGTTACACCAATATCTATCTAAGTTTAATTTTTTACCTATAGGGTCAAACCACATACTGTTTTTGAAATATTCTCCGGCAACAGAGTTTATAAATTCTTCCATTGCTACGTGTGATTTCCATAAAAGGTACTCATGCTCAAGCGCACCAGCTAATCTATCGGCAAATGTTTCTGCCCCATTAAAGTTGGTATCGAGAAGTTCTTGTATTTCAGCATCTATTTCTTTGTATAGGTTTATCGGAATCTGCCCAAACAAATATCCTTCTCTTTTTAAATCTACAAATTTCATGCTGCTATCCTCGAGAAATTTTTATATTTTTCAAACCTTATGTGATTATGAAACTTATCTTGCATAATATCTGCTTTGTGAGATATCACGAATACATTTGAGCTTTCGAGCTTTTCTAGTATTTTAAGGAACTCATCACAACCATTAGTATCGAGTGATGCATCAAACACCTCATCGAGAATCAAGAGGTTCGTGCTAGCACTGTTTTTCATTTTAGCTATGGTGCGCCAAGTGAAAAGTAATGACAAGTCGATACGCATCTTTTCACCCTCACTGAAAGAATCATAACTAAAATCATCGCGATGCCGTGATAGAATCTTTTCGCTGAAGTTTTCATCAAGTTCAAACTTGACGAAGAAGTCCATAGCTGCTAGATATTTGTTGACCAGCTGATTTATGATTGGTACATACTGCTTAATGATTTTCGCTTTGATCCCACTGTCTTTTAAAATCAATGTAGCTATTTCGAACAGCTGTTTCTTATTGAGAAGATCCTCCTTCTCCGATAGCTTTTTTGATTTTTGTTCATTGAGTTCGAGCAGCTTATCTGCAGTATGCGTAAACTCTTCGTTGTTAAGATCTTTGATTTTACCAAACAGTAGAGAACGCTCACGCTCATCTGCTGTTTTAGCTTGTTTGCTTCTAACAAGATCGGTTTCTTTATTTTCGATAACCTCACGCAGTTTCTTAATTTCATTTGTCCTAACATTTATCTTTTCGATTTCTTTTGCTAGCTTTTCAATACCATCATCAAGCTCAGCGATAGTATCGTTTCGTTCCTTAATTTTTTCTAATTTGATTTCATCACTAATCTTTTGAGTGCAGGTTGGGCAGTTATCATTATTATTATAAAAATCTATTACCTTTAATGCGTTCTTTTTCTTTTTATCTAAATCAGTTTCGAGCTTTAAAATTCGATCTGATTTTTTATGTACCTTAGACTCATCAGATATTTGGTTATAGAGTTCAGTGATCTGGCTGTTGATATCCTCAATATCCTCATCGACTTTTTTTATGTTTGAGTCGATCTCACCTATGCGCGTTTCGCATCTTTCTAGTTCGGACTTTCGCCGCTCCTCGTCGAACTTGCTTTGCTCTTTTTGCATATCGATCATCGAGTCGATACCATGTATTTCTTTTTCTGTTAGTGCGAGTGTTTGTTTGTTATCACTCGTTCTATCTTTCAGTAATGCAGACATAGTAGAAAACACACCGATATCTAACAAGTCCTCGATAACCTCGCGCCGAACATGTGTAGAAAGCTGCATGAAAGGTATAAATGATGAGGATCCTAATATGACCATTTGAGTGAATGACTTCTGATTCATTCTCAATATATTTTTTTCGATATCCTCTTGTGAGTCACGAACATTAGCAGCTTGATCTTTAGGTTTACCATTTTGATATATGTCTAAGATTGCAGGTTTTATACCACGCACGATTTTATAATCATTACCATTTATCATAAACTCAACTTCTACAACTGTACCACCATTGTTGACAGAGTTTATGAGTTGGTTCTTTTTGACTTTTCTGAAAGGTTTACCATACAACCCGAAACATAGTGCATCGAGTATGGTAGATTTTCCTGCACCATTTTCTCCTGTTATCAGAGTGGTATCATGGAGGTGGAGATCAACCTCAGTGAAAACATTACCAGTTGATAGAAAATTTTTCCAGCGAACGAAGTGGAACTCAATCATATATTGTCTCCAGAGTCAGAGCTTCATTATATAATCCACGCATCAAATTATCTAGTTCTTTCTTATCTACACTGTAATCAAGTTCATTAATATATTTCGATAAGATTGTCAATGTATCCTCTGCCTCTGAGACAAGATCTTCTTCTGATATTTCATCTAAATGATAATGGTCGTCTACTATAGAAACATCAATCGGTGCAAGATTATATATCTTGCTCATAAAGAGATCAAACCAATATGGGTTCTCCTTTGATTTGACAATCACTTTAACATATGCTTTGCTTAGGTGCCCGAGATCGGTCGATAGTATCTTCTCTAATGTTTTACCTGCATCATCATACCAAACTTTGTGAAATAAAGTGTATGGGTTCGGAATAAATTCTAGGTCACGAGTATCAGTGTCAAAGATGTAAAATCCTTTTTCCTGATTATAATCGGTCCACATAATTTGATATGGTGTTCCGAGGTAGAATATATTTGATGAGTTTGATTTTTTATGAAAGTGACCTGAGCAAACCATATCGAACTTGTTGAATATCGAAGCCTCAATGCCGTGGTCACATACTGCACCAGGATGCATCTCAAATCCGTTGATTTCTAAATGACCAAAGGCAACCTGAGCTTTCGTTTCATTTATCGCTTTCATACTTGTTGCTTGGTTGCTAGCATTGATCCAAGGCAGCAGTAAGATATCAAGACCATCTAAATTAATTTCAGTTGGATCTGGATAAAAGCTGATTCCTTTATATTGAGAAAACAACTCTTGTAATGAATTTATTTCATTTGTATTTTTGTATGGTGTATCGTGATTACCAACTAAGATATCCCAAGTGATACCACGCTTATGCGACTCACCGAATATCTTTTCGCGCACATGGTTTAGCGTGACGAACGAAATAAATTTACGACGATCAACGAAGTCACCGACTTGTAAAACATTACTGATACCACGCTCTTCCAACTCAGGAAAGAAAACATTATCAAAGAATCTCTGAAAATAATTTAGAAACTCTTGATTGTCATTACGTGCGCCCCAGTGTAGGTCACCTATAACAGCAATCTTCATATTTTAGGCAACCCTCTTCTTCCGTTTTTTCCTACGACTTTCTTCGAAGTCTGCCATAAACTGTTCCATCTGTTCCTGAGACCACTCACCATATTGTATGTCGGAGTTATACTTAACACCTGAATTTTTTTCTGAGTCGTGAAGCGCACTAGTCTCATCCAAAAAATTAGCTTTTTCTATAGCTGCATATTTCGTGTACAGATATTTTTTTTCTTTCTGTATACGTCGTATGAAAGCATAGTATATAATCTGTGTGAAATATGCAAAGGGATTTTTCGATTTATTCGGATCGAAGTTATCGATATACTGTAAACAGTTTTCGATACCATCAGAAATCATTTCCTCGCGAAAAGTATAATTAGCAAAGTTCGGTCTAAACGCAAGGTGTGTAGCGATCTTCATTATAGATTCACCAACAAACATAGGAACTCTTGGTTTTTTATTTCCTAACTTTTCTGCCTCAGCGACAGAGTTTTTATACTCGACCATCGCATCAAATAAATCTGCGTTGTTCACATAGTGCTGTTTCTTTTTCTTCGCCATAATGATCTCCTAATGGATCGTTGTATTTGCATCCGGATTCGTTAGCTCATCGAGAGCATCGAGTTCCTCTTCGGTCATCTCTTCATCATCTTCGTAAACTATTTGCTCGTCATCACTTTCTATTTCTCGAGTGGTTTGTAAGCGAACATGCGCATAATAATCTGTGATATCATCTGCGAGTTTGCCCTCAGTGATGATGGTAGATTTTTTAACACGTAGTGGTTGCATCATAAAATTTTGCATAGGAACCCAACGAACGAGGCTCGTTGTAACGTATCCTGATACAGGATGTTGCTGGGCTATGAATTTAAACGGATAATCAATAGTATAATGGTTCTCATCTTCATCGATAACATTCGCCATTATCTCATCGCCATTAACAAGTTTAAAATAGAACGGTTTCATCTGTTGCCCTCAGTTTTATATTGTACAACTTATATGGGAACGCTTCAGAGTTATACATCTTCACACGTTCCATTAGATGATTGAGTGTATAGTTTTTCCTATTCTTAGTAGAAAAGTCATCCGCGATATCAAATAAAGTGCATGACGATTTCGTATCACTCGTTCTCAAACCTCTCCCGATAGACTGTAGCGTTCTGATCCTACTTTTTGTAGGACTCGCAAAAATGACATTATGAAGATTCCTTATATTTATACCAGTCGAAAAGGTTCCGTATGAGGCAACAATTATGCTGTCATCTGATTGCTCTACTATCTGTCGAACACGTTCCCTCTCTTGCGCTTCGACACCACCCGAAACGAAAAATACATTTTGCTCTGTCGCATCATTTATGATTTCAAATAGCTGCTTGCCGTGTTTTTCAACCAGCGCATAAAGAATCAGTGTATTACCTTTGAGTGACAGCGCAAGGTTTTTGATAAACTTGTTTCGCGCATCGCTAGTTACGATTGCCTCGAGTTCGTTCTGATAATCACCATCAAGCACATCTTTGCGTAGTTCTTTTGGGTGACTCAGTACAAGTATCTTAATCTTAAGATCAGCCAAGTTCTTATCATCTATGAGAGTGCTTGTATCTACAACTTTTTCTATCGGACCGAACAAACCTTCAAGCACCAGCTCGTGCACCTCCGCGCCATCGAGTGTACCAGTCATACCGAAACGATATGGTGTATCTGGCATCTTCGTCATAATAGAAGTCAAACTTTTTGCTTTGAACAAGTGAGCTTCGTCACCGATGATAACCTTGTAGTTCTTAAAAAATGGTTTCTTCTGTTCGTAAATAGATTGCCAAGTTGAAACAGTTATATCAGTCGCAGAAGTTTTTTCTACACCTGCCATGATACCGTGCACTTCTTTATCGTAGCCATACTCCTCAAAATCTTTTGCCATCTGCATGACGAGGGAAACAGTAGGAACAACGATAAGTGTTTTTTGATTATACCAGCGAGCGATCAGATAAGCGATCAACGATTTACCACTACCAGTCGGCGAAACTAAAACAGCACGGCGATTGCGCACAGCGAAAGAAAATGCTTGTAGCTGATAATCACGTGGCTCTATCGGCATATGTAAACTTTTAGCAAAGCCACGTGCTTCAGCGATTGATATCTCATCAGTATCTAAGAGTGCCTCATCAACTTCTATGTCATAGTTGTTAGACAGGGCGAAGTCACGCATTTTTGTATGCAGACCTGTGTAGATACGACTTTTCTTTGCGTCATATAAGCGGATCTTGCCGTCCCAATATCTTTTACGATAGGATGGCATAAATTTTGCGCCAGGAACCTCGAACGTGAGTAAGTCAGATATTTCTTGACACTGACCTGGCTCACACTCAACAAACGCCCACACTTCATCTAACTTCTTGATCTTGAGCATTAACCCATCGTCAGCCTGTGCCAGTCAATCGCATTTTTTAGTTGATATCCTCTGCTGTTTATCGATCTTATGATTTCTTTTAGAACATCGATCTTTTCTTCTTGGGTTGATATTCTAGCATTGATCCGAATCATCAGCTCATCTGTATCCATATACTCGTTGAGTTCATTCTTCAATATTTTTTCATAGAACTGATCGCGACCAAGTTTTTCTAAATCGTCAGTATCTGCCTTGCCCAAATAATATGATCTCAGCAGTCTGCGCAGTATAGCGCGGTCGCGGATCAAAGTGCGCAAAGATTTATTTTCATCAACCATCATACCAACATACTTAGAGTGTAGTGACGGTATCCGAACGTTTTCCTTATCTAAATTGAGATCATCAATCTTAGAGTCTTCACGCCAGCTTTCAACTATTTCATCAATGTTAATCATGAGATCATTCTATATTAAAACTCAACGATTGTAAATGGACTATGGCTCAATCCATTGTCTTTGTTGACGTTTATCTTGTGAGTTGGCATTCATGGGAAAACTAATGCTCAGTCGTTTAGACTTTGGGTTGTAGAAGTGATACGTTTGATCAGGAACATATGCTATATCTCCAGGATCCATATCTTGTTCATATACAAGCTCTAAATCTTCCTCTTGTTTTTCCCATGTTCTATGTTCGTTGTCTATCTTTTCTGGAATATTTGCATAAACTTTGATATGAGCAGTTCCGTAGAACTGGCATATGATATTAGATGACCAGTCCCAGTGAGCACTGAAACTTTTACTTTCTGATTGGCGCGAAAAGAAAATATGCGCATCAGTCGGTGAGCCTGAGGAGAGCTCGAGCTTTTTGCAAATTTCATTTATGTTTTTGTTGATACGCGAACTATCCTCGAGACAAACAGCATGCTTATCTAACAATCGATCAAACAAACCTATTGGCCAGTTGTTCTGATCGCAACACCATTCTTCACCTCCCCAACTTAATTCACCGATATCACCTATCCAGTTAATTCGTTCTTGTCTCAGGTTGGGGCGAAAGTTGATGTGATTTTTGAACTCATCCATAGTGAATATTTCATCGGGGTTGAAGCAGTTCTTTTCAAACCAAGGTTTCGATTCATTCACACGTTCAATAATAAGATCATCAGGAAACATACTATATCCTTTCTGTTTTGAACTTCCTATATCTAAATGTTACAGATGCCTCAAGATATTCTAAATCAGGTTGAGTTACATCGAACGTCAACTCTGTTAGTGATATAGGAAATACATCCTGGAAAAATATATTTATATGAGGATTTTTATGGCTCGTCAACACAGTAAGAGTGGCGTCAGAAACATAGTTAGATGCTTGTGCAGCACCGCCTCCACGTGCTTTAGTTACGAAGGGTGAAGGATTAGCCTCAGCGAACTCTTTCGTTTGCTCAAAACTTTCAGGGTGACCCAAGCCAACCAGCCAGTCTTCGATTTCAATATAATTAGTCAGATCTTCATCGACTCGGAACCTGAGTGTAAATGGATCATATTGTAATCTATCTCCAGGTCTAGGTATGATACCGAATGGAGAAGTTTGCTGTTCTATAGGATTGAGTGTGAGAGTCGGTAGAGTAACGGATTGTGTAAAATAATTTACATTCGGAAGTCGCTTTAACTGAAAACGAAAGCCGAGTGGTGAAAGATAATTTAGATTATCTGGCTGTTCTTGAGTACTCATATGTCTATCCTATCGTGTACTCTATTTATAATATATTATGACCCCTCGTGACATTACTCATAATAGCGTCACAATCGTTAATTGTAAATGGAAATTAAAAAAAAAGGGGAGAGCCTTTCGCCCTCCCCAGTTTTTGCTCGCCTTATGGTTATTATTACATAAGGTTCGAAACGGCAGCCAAACGATAGTATTTGTTGGCTTTGTTTCCGTCGAAGCCACCAATAGCTCCATCGGCATCGGTCGTAGCGAACGGATTCGCGACCATTCCGTACCGAGTTTTGAAGCCAATTTTTGGCTGGAAGGTATCTTCGCCAATGGCGCGGACCATTTGCAGAGGCACGTATGGGCAATAGAACAGACCCGCATCGAAAGCACTCGCACCTTTGTAGCCAACCGTGTAATAGCGGTTGCCAGCATTGGAGCTGAAGTACGGATCGATGTAAACGCGGATCCGACCATTGAGAACACCAGCAAAGGTGTTACCCGTGTCGTCTACATTGAGGTTCGTCGACATCGCAGGGCTATAGTCAAGAACGCCAGCCATCGACAACGCGGATGCTACATCCGAATCGCAAATCATGACGTTAGCTTTACCCCGACGAGTTGCCTTCGCAATTTCGTTGGCGTCACGCTCAATCTGGAACAACAGACCTTTGAACTTCTCAACCATCCAACGACCGTTAGAGTCGGTGTCAAGGTTGAAAGTACCAGCGGAAGTGACATTTTCCTGAGCACCAGGAGTTGCAGAATAATTAATCGTACGAATGACTTCGCGATTGATTTCCGCAAGGATCTCAGCAGAAAGAATATTGCTGAGTTCGGTTTCAGCGTCAAGACCATGAACTGCCTTAAGATCTTGAGCCAATTCCATCGTGTACTCAGCTTTCAGAGCACGAGATACTGCCGTGACAGCAACTTTCTCGACACTGAATGCCATTTCTTGGAAAGCATTCGTAGCACCATCGCCACGAGCTTCCATATCCGCAGTCGAAACACCAGTTGATACGCTATAACCAGTGACAGCTGAATCAGCAGCACGAGTCGTCGGATCATTGCTGGTTTGAGTTTTACCACCAGTTGCGTTAGCAACAACGAGCTGAGAAGCCGTGTTAGCAACAGCAGAGCGCGAGAACGTGGTATTGGCTTCGTCGAACAGAGCTTCGTCGCCGGACTGGCTGCTGAAGCGTGAACGAAGCGCAAAGATTAGACCAGTCGGACCAGTCATAGGCTGAACGCCGCATACGTCATAGGCGATCAGGTTAGGCATAGAACGACGAACGAGGCTAATTAGCACTGGGTCGAAGATATCAACAGCACCGTCAGAAGCGGTCGAGGAAGAAGCACCCATCGCGTTCGTAGGTGCAGCCTCGCCCAGTAGTGACGGAGCGTTATATCCACCAGAGCCAACGCCCTGTTCACGAGCCGATTGCTCCTGGTTTTCCAAAAGCTGTGCGACAACGTGGCGTTTGTGAGAGTCACCGATCTTATCTAGATCTGGATGATCAAGAACGGGACCCCACTTTTCCATTAGGTTATCAGACATTTTACTCTCCTTCTCCTTTCGAGATTATTTCAAACAATATTTATAAAATGCTATTTCTTAACTTGTCGTGAAATGCTTGCGACATAGGCACCCATGGCACCCTTGGGGGTCGCAGGTTCCTCATCATCAATTTCAATTGGCTCGTCATCAAGACCAGCCGTTTCGGTGATTACTTCTTTCGGACCATCGAAATAATTTTCGCGGATCGTCTTGAGTTTATCACGGAAATCCTCTTCACTATCGAACTCGACTGCTTCAGATAGAGATTCCATCTTAGCGATTTGAGTTTCGGTCAAACCATCGATTTCTTCAGCGAAAACTACAGCACGCTCGAACTCTTCATTTTTCTTTTTGAGTTCAATCGTTTCTTCAATCGACTCGTTGAGTTTTGCCTCGAGCTCTTCAACTTTGTTAGCGAGTTCTTCAACAACATCAACCTTCTCTTCAGGAATGTCAATGTAGTGATCTTCAAACAAGTTTTTAAGACCGCCGATGAAAGACTCAGCAATTTCGCCACGCAAACCGCTATCTACAGCAAGTTTGTTTTCTTCCATCCAAGACTCAACAACATAGTCGAGATAGCTATCGACTTTATCAACAAGCTCTTTATTGAATACTTCAGTAGACTCAGCGAGTTCTGACTCAGCAACCTCAGCAACTTCGGCGAGCTTATCGTTGACTTTAGCAACAACAGCTGTTTCGAAAATTTCGGTTGCTTTTGCTACGAACTCTTCTGAAACTTCGGAACCAGCGAAAATTGCTGCGACATCATCAGTGATATCAAAATCTTCGCGAGTTACTTTTTCGAGCACGACTTCTTCTTTATGCATGCCCTCTTTTTTCATCTTATCTTTGTGCATACCCTCTTTGTGCATGCCCTCAGTACCCATCATACCACTCTTTTGCATCATAGCTTGAAGATCGGCTTTTTTCATGTTGCCCATATATGCCATAGCAGCATTGAGCATAGCCATCTTAGTTGCAGGTTTTACTGAGGAGCCTTGAGCCGGAGGAGCTTTATCTCCCTGATTTTTCGATTTTCCTGGAGCTTTCGCAGTAGCTGCTGTTGGCTCAGGAATTTCGGAGGGATCGCCAGCGGACGCTTTCTTTGCCTCATCAATGCTCTCATCTTGAGCATCTTCGAGCACTTCGTCCTCGACGATTTTTTCTAGTTCTTCAGACATATTTCTATCTCCTAATTTCCTCATTGAAATTTCTTGACGTCTTATTTATAAAAATGGATCTATAGACCCTTCACTAATTTTTCCCAAACCTTAAGAACCTCAGCCTCAGTGCGTCTCGCCGAAGCAGCTTCCTCGATTTGTTGTTTGGCTGAAGCAATGTCAACCTCATGAAGGATGCCATTATCCCAAACCCATTCTTTGCCTTCCATAATACCTTCAACGAACGCCTGTGGTGCGGAGGGATCAGCAACGATGTCGCCAGCGGTTGCGAGATGAAAGTCTTTACCAACCTCCATCGAGTCACCTTTCTTAGCGAGCGTTCCCATACCTCGAGAGGAAACACCAAGTTTTGCGCCTTCGTTCATGAGATTTTTTACAATATTGCCATATGGCGTATCCATAATCTTAGCTTTTCCTCTGAAGTTATCACCGTCTTGGCGCAACTCTTTAATCATGTGTGAAACACGTTCGAGGTTGATCGTTGGACCTTGAGGATGACCGAGCTCACCATAAGCACGGTTCTCCGCAATATATTGTTTATTATAACGGTCGACTTCTTTCTTCAGAACATCAACGGGATAGACTCGACCGTTTTTGTTCTTGATATTACCTTGCATGAAAACGCCTTCAATGAAGTAATTTTTCTTTCCTTCTTCATTAAGATCGTCTTCAACTAGGCATTGAATATCTTCGTTGACTTCGCAGATCAGTTTCATTTATCCGCTCCCCTTCGCAACTTTCGTGCCAACTGTATCTGTGTTACCTGCATTGATCGTATCTGTTGGTTGTTTTTCGATTATGATCATTTCACCTGCATTGAGAAACACTTGAGCCTGACTCGCGCCACCATAATCACCACCACCATTTATGATAGAGGCTGTATTTGCTATGGTTAAGGTTCTATCTGTGGAACCTGTGTTAACCACCAACACAGAAGTTGCTAGGAAAACATTTTTCGCTGAATTAAGTTGAACTGTGTTCGATATGGGTCTAACGCGCATCTATGAACTCCTATTTGTTTCCCATGGCGAAGTCAACCATCTTCATCATTCCTGTGAAATCTTTGTTGACGGTTTGCTCAAATTTTTGTTTATTACCAGAGTTCAATTTGCCATGAGCCGAAACGAGAGCTTTAGCCGTATCAGGATCGACAGATTCGAAACGACCATTAGAAAAGCGAACACGCCCTTCGCGCTTGCTTTTGGCTATCTTTTGAATATCTTGAAACGCAGTTTCTTCTAGCTCAACACCCTCCTTGACAGGATTTACTATCCGAAGATCACCGAATCGTTTCGGTATAGCTTTGCTCTTGTCAGGATTTTTAGAACCGTCGTGATTTACCTTTACGTCACTAGAACCTTGCTTGATTACACCTTCACCTGCACCACCTTTTCCTTTTGGTGTTGTAGGTTTAGTGGCTCCTTGAAACACATCGTCACTAGCAACAGGATGCTTTTTCTTTTCGACACTGTGCTTGCCTTTGAAGTCGCGTTCACCCTTCGCACGTGGCTCAAGTGATTTAGTCTCATCATCCTTTGGGTCATATGAGTATGGATCGTCAGCCTCCGACCGACGTTCCTCTAATTTTGAGCGTTTGTTGAGCTGCTCTACAAGCTGCGAAAAAGATTTAGACATCAGGCTCAGGTTCCTCTGCTTCTGGTTCGTCTACTTCGACCTCGAGTTCTTCAGGTTCTTCTTCAGGCTGGAGATATGAAGCAGCAACCTGCGTCTTTCTCGCATCGATTGCGTCACCTAGACGATCCATGAGAGCGGACTGTATACTTGACTGAAAATCGGCAGCGTTACCAACTTTAGCAGCCGCGATCGCTTGTTCAATGTCGCTCATAAAGTATCTCCTTGCTATCTAAAATTTCACGATTATTTATAATTCTTTCACTTCTAGTTCGCCCTGCGGCTGATCTTTTTCTTTAGGCGGCTCAGCTTCTGCTACAAGCACAGCACGTAAAGTTGCAATCCTACCGAGTTCGGAACCTTCGAACGCACCTCGTTTAGCACACACATCAATCACATTAATCATACCAAGAACATGTTCTTTATCCATTTTGAAATCCTTTCTTAGTCATCAATATAAGAGAGTGAAATGAACCACTCGCTTAGTTCTTTAATCCCAACACATGTATACATAGAAACCTTATTCGCACCTGCGGTTGGATCAGGCACAGAGGCTGAGTTATTGATCGAAAATCCATCGGTTGCACTAAAATCAACAGTTCGTGAACCTGTGCCATCCTGTTTGACAACGATCGTAATAGTTTTAACGCTGTTATCAGGATAAGTGGATAACGCAGGAAGTGTAAATGTAACATTACCAGTGAGAGTATATAGTTGTGTGTTGTCACTAACATCGAGCGTTTTCGAAGTTCCTGAGTTTTCTAAAGCTCGAGCAAATTCAGTAAATTCATCGAGCATATTATTATTGAGAGTCAATGATTTACTGCTACCGTTCATCACGATTCCACCTGTAAATGTAGAATCTTGTTCTGAATCGAGAGTCAGCGTAGTGGTTAAACCAGCTGCTTTCCCTGTTTGAAACACTATAGTATTCGCAGAGCCTTGTTTAATCGCGGTATTAGCACCCAAATTTAATTGTACATCAGCACCCGAAAGGACCAAGTCCCCACTCATTGTGCCGCCAGTTTTGAGAACTACATTCGCAACTTGAGCTCTATCACTTATCAATAAACGAAGAGCAGTGTTCGTCGCCGTTATCCCACTTCTCGCCAAGGTATCTGTCCCACCACCAGATGCAGCAGCGAAAGTGAAAGTTGAATTAGCATTGTTAAATTTTAAAAAATGACCATCACTGGGTGTTATGTTAGCAACATCGCTCAAATCTCGTAGGTTTACTACAGCATTGGCAACCTGTAATCGGTCGCTGACCAAAGTTCTAATAGCAGTGTTTGTACCAGTCAAATTTGTATTGAGATTGCTGATAGCTGAGTTTGTATTAGCGAGAGCAGCTAATGCTGCAACGTTGGCTACTTGCGCGCGATCATTTATTAACAGTCTAGCTGCTGTGTTTGATATAAAAGTAGCATCTGGATTAGAGTTGATAGTTACAAAAGTTGAGTTGCCTGACGCGGTTACAGTCGATCCAATAAAATCAAGAGTTGTAATATTAGTTCCTACATTGGTTCCCTCTTCTTTTATAGTAAGACTGCCGCCAGCATCAGCACCAACGAACGTGCCAGATGCAGAGTCATATTTGAGGAACTTTCCGTTTACTAAGGCAGTCGCTCTGTCAACATCATCTAAAAATTCTAATCTGACCTCACCGCTACCACCACCGCCGCCGCTTCCTGCAGCAACTTTAGAAATTCTGTCATTGATTTGTTTGACAGTTACCTCGAGTCGCTCTTCTAATTTAGTTACATCAGCATCGGATCCAGGATCACCCTTTTCTCCTCTCGGTCCAGTAGGTCCTATTTCACCTCTCGGTCCAGTTTTACCTTGAACTCCTTGAGGTCCGACTGCACCTGCAGGTCCTGGTGGACCTTGTTCGCCAAGCAAACCTTGTTCACCTTGTGGACCTTGTGGACCCTCCGGTCCAGGAACCCCTTGTTCCCCAAGCAAACCACGTTCGCCTTTTTCACCTTTTTCACCCTGTAAACCGCGCTCGCCTCTTGCCCCGATAGGTCCAACTGGACCCTGCACACCTTGCTCACCCTGTTCGCCTATAAAACCACGCTCACCTTGTGGACCAGGATCTCCCTTTTCGCCTTTCGGTCCAGTTTCACCCTGATAGCCCTGCTCACCTATTAAGCCACGCTCGCCTCTTGGACCACGTGCGCCAGTATCACCTTTAATACCCTGTGGTCCAACCTCTCCCTGTGGTCCAGTTAAACCAGGATCGCCTTTCGGTCCAGTAAAAATACTACCTTCATGGATTTTTTCGATATTTTTTATTTGCGTTTCGAGCGATTCGCGGAGAAGTTCTATCTCCTCAGTAATAATTTCACTCGAGTGCTGCTTTGCTAACTTGAGAGCTGCAGCAAGAAGTTTAGCTTCCTTTAATTCGCTGACGACACTCATAGATCATCCTTAATCTCGTCTTTTGTCACTTTATCTAGAGCTTTAGTCATGCTCTCTATGAGTAATTTATCTTCTTCAGAAAGAGGTTTTTCTGGTTCAACTGAACTATGTATTTCAACAATTTGATTATTAGAGTCTGGCTTGTATTCCTCCTCTTGAGGCGGCTCCTCTTCAGGCTGATCTGTATCACCTGCCTCGCTCTTCATCTGAGCATCGATTTCTGCTATCTCATCCTCGGTGAAACGAAGAACATGTTTACGGATCCACTCAGCTGAGAAAAACTTTCCTTCAAATGCTTCTGCTTGCTGAAGTATGGAAAGACGTGAGTTGATAAGTTCCTGCTCTTTAAGTTCGGTGAAATAATTATCCTTCATAAAGTCATATTTCACACTATTTTTTATCGAACGCCACTCTGCACGAGACATAACACCAGTTAGAGCAAGTTGTATTTCAAGCAACTCGTCAAATAACATGCTGAATCTATTTCGTAAACGGCTGACGAACTTAGTAAACTTCAGCTCATCACGCGATATTTCACTGGCTCGACCAAGGTTGAATGCATTATCAGCCTCAAGTCTCGACACTGGAACATTCAGAGACATATAAAGTTTTTTGCGGAAGTAATCTACATCTTCCATTTCACCGAGGTTCTGACCGCCAGGAAGTGTGGTAATTTCGGTTCCGCGACCACCCTCACGACGAGGCAACCAGTAATCTTCGAGCATCGTCATAAACTTACGATCGTCTCTGACCTCACCTGTATTTGCATCATAGACGAGTTTATTTTTATGTTTCGTCATCATGTCGCGCAAATATTGCTCGGCTTTCATCTTCGGTAAGTTACCCACATCAATGTAAAATATTCTTCGCTCAGGCGCACGCGCGAGACGATAGATTACAACAGCATCCTCAAGCATACGCAACTGGTTCATTGGCTTGATTGCTTTTTGCAAATGACCGAGGATCATTTTATTGCGACCATCCATCAAACCACAATGAATATGGCATATGCTATCTGGTGAAATTTTAATACCTTGTGACGCCTGTTGTGCACCAATGCCTGAGTGATTGTATAAGTAGTACTCATTGTATGCAGGTGCAGGCTTTAAGCCACGTGGTGGCGGTGGTTTGTTATTGATTTTTTTAGCTGGTTCACGAACCTTTCGTATCCTACGAGGATCGATATAACGCAACTCTTTTATTCCTTCGCGAGGTTTCGTTTCATCTATCATTATGTGATAGTACAAACGCCCATCAATATACCATCGTTTAAATATATCGTACGAAATATTAGAAAGATCGAGCATTTCGCCAATCTTATAAAACTCTTCGCGGATACGATTTTTGACACGCTCTGGCTGTTTCACCTGATCTAAATCTAATTCAACAGGAACCGAACGTTCATTAGTTACAATGGCTTCATTAACTATATCTTCGATCGCACGCTCACACTCAGGTTGCATTGAAAGCTCTCGATATTTTGTAACGAGTTCTGCCTCATTTTTCGCTGTGCCTTCAACATCAAGAACCTGACCATAAACACCGCCAGAGGCAACTTCAATCGCACCATCCTCGTTAGGTGGTGGTGCAAAGGAAGGTATCGCCTCGGCACGTTGCGCTTCCTCGTCAGCACGACCGATTCTAAATCCAAATAATTCAACTGCCATATCTTCTTCCTAATAGAAATGGAGACCGCCAAAGATATTTAGCGGTCTCCACGCAAGCGAATCTGTGTGTTCCGATCGATAGACCGCTTCAATTAAACGACTATAGTACCAGTTGTCGTTGGAGCAACCGTTTGCCAGTAATCATACTGAAACTCGACAGTGAAAATTTCTATCGCATCAGCATTATCCCAATCAAGGTCAATCGCACTGACATTAGTTGGGAAGATGTTGATAAATTCGTATGTACGAACTACACCGCCAGTTTTATTGTATTGACTGACTGTAGCAGTCGTACGATAACTTGCTAGTGTTGAGAGACCACCATCGCGCAAGTTAGCCTGATGCGCGTTGATAGCATTACTCCACTGTTCCATTGCCTGACGAATTACGAAATCTTCGTCATTGAGAACTGTTACTGTCCATGGCTCAAAAGTTCTTGTACCAGCCATTTTAACTTCACGCCCAAAATACCTTTGGGGGATGACACTCAAGATACTAGCAGGAATCTGAGCAGCACGGCAGGTAAAAGACATCCTTTCACCGATTGCGGGAACCCCAGCTGGAGTATCGACCGTCACACTGAATAGTGAGGGGCGAGCACCGCCGAACGGTAGACCAGCAGAGGCGAACTCTGTTACATTAAATGGCATATCCTATATCTCCTCTTTACCTATATTTAGCCGAACTGACCAACGATTTCAGAAAAATCAACACCAGTCCGAACTGCAACAAAGTTGAGTTGGATAAAGTTGATTGCTCGAGCAGGTTTGATGAAGATATCACCGACAAACTCGTTTCTATCTATTACCTCGCCAGTGTTATTAGTTTCGTCACATACAACACGGAAATCAAATATACCACGACGACCCTGAACATCCCTAAGGAAAGGCTCGACCAAGTTTCTAAACTGTGCTCGCGTAAACTCATCATTGAACTCAAAGAGCGTAAACTTAGCTGCAGTTGCAATCGCTTTTTCGAGAACGATAAACAGTCGACGCACATTGATACGATCAAAGGCACTCGGCTTATCGAGCAAAGTTTTATCACCGAAGAGCAAGGTTCCTTGACCAGCCTGAGTGATAACAGGATTAATTCCGTTTTTATAAAGTTCATCACGCTGAGTTTTATTAGGATTAAACGACAGCTTGACTACATTTTTCATAATACCGCGATTAAATCCAGCTGGTGAGTACCAAGGGTCGCGAGTATTATCGGTGCGAACCATAAGACCAGCGGTGTCACCATTTAGCGGAACATACCTGAAAACGTCGTTATATTTGTCATACTGATATTTGAAACCGCTGTCCATAACCGCATAAGAAGTTGACCTTAGAGTATTGCGGAAAGCAATTGTATCCACAACTTCTTTGCCAACGTAACTGGAGTTGTTGACAACATCGGCACGTTCTGGTGAAATACATACGATACAGTCTTTTCTAAACTCGGCGATATTATCGATCGCGTGAAGCGCACGAGTCGCACCACCTGCAGAGTTTAGAATGAAGGAAACGTCTACAACTTCTGGATCCTTAAACTCATCCAGAGCATTGATGTAATCTGAATCCGATGGACCCTGACCGTCTCTACCGTAAACGAGAGAAACATTATTGACTGTAGCAGCAGCACCAAATGTATTACCTAGTTCAGCACGCGATCCCCAGTTGGTTGTAGTGCCGACATGAGCAGCCCACCAAACCCACTGTGATTGATTGTTGATAACATCGACATAGTAGTTATTGCTGCCGTCATCTGTTTTCGCATCGCTCGCTTTTGAAACTTTACTGAACCTTTCGATTACAGAGTTCGCAGTTCCATAGATACCACCGTCTTCGTCAGCAACGACAATATGCATCTCATCTGTGCTAGAGCCAAACTTGCTAGCAAAGTCCGAGGTTCCAGGAGCAGTGTCAAACTGATCAAAGAACTCCCAGCGACGAGTTGGCGAAACACCAGTGGTCGTATTAGCAACCACATTGTTACCAACATATTTCGTTTGAAGCGTGAGCAGGAAGTTGTTAGTAATCGTTGCAACCTTACGTGGTGTTCTATCTGGTCCAGCAAGAATAACATCACCGACTACCAATTCAGTGCTAAACGCTGTTCCGTTACCTGTAACCGTGACACTGTTATTTGTAAATGCGACATTACCTGTCAAAGTGCTTTCAAACGCAGAGGAACTTGGGCAAACTGAAACTCTAATATTATTTCCAAGTTCGCCTGGATATTTGGCTACCCAGCCACCCACGTTAGAAATCCCTGAGGAATAGTTTTCGTCGTAATCATCATCGTTTTCGATAAAGGTTCTTGCGGTGTTGGCTGAGTTCCCGTGAGCATTTTGAGCTTGCGTTCCAGTTGATTTAGAAACAACACGAACAACTTGTAGTGAGTTACCGTATGCGAGAAAGTTCGCTGCGGTGAAAAAGTCTGAAGCTGTATTAGAGTTTGGACCAGTTACGAAAAACTGGTTTACCAAAGTATCCTCGCTATCTACAAGAACACGTGTATTTGACGGACCCCAAATCGAGTGCATTGCGATAGCACCAGTCGTGGTTGCTACTGCAGGCACAATGGTCGTTAGGTCAATTTCACTGACATTAACGCCAGGAGAAACCTGAAATGGCATAATTCAATCTCCTCTTCTCTTATAACCTGTTAAAAGTTATCTGTTTTTTATTATCACGGGATTATTTATAAAAATCGCGTCTTACAAACCCGATGTCCAAAATCCCTCATCAGCTCTGCCACGTTCTATACTGAGAGCATCCTCACTCTGACCATCGTCTATAAATCCTGGAGGTGTCAAATCATCTAACATTGCATGATATTTTTCCTCAGCCAGTCTTGCCCTGATATCAGTATCTGTCAGTTCTCTAAAAAATGGTTGCCGTGTGAGCCAAGCAAATGCTACCATTGTCATAACGACATCATCATGTGCGCCTTCTTCGGCTTCATAGGACTGCCTTCTTGCTACAAATGTAGACAGTTCCTGTATAGTTTCGAAATCTTGTACTAACAACTTATCAGACTCAATCATATCTTTTAATGTCTGACAGCCGATTCTTTTTACCTGTTTAGACATTCGGACACCTAAATTGGTGCCACCCCCAAATCCACCACTGATTTGTTGTCCTGCCCTGCCTTTCATGACAGTAGACAACATATTATCATACTCTAATTCATTATGTAGTGTTTCAGCGACGGTGCCTCCTATGTCATTATTTTCTACCAAAACGAAAGCGTCGTTATACCATCTAGCATATCTGTGTATCACTTCGGGCAAAAGCATCGGTGATATTTCAGCATTTCTGTATTTAGCCACTTGCCGATATGGTATTTGGGTCACATCAAATACAGAAAAAGCAGAGTAATCTAATCCTACACCGTGTGAAACATCGGCAGATATAACATATGCATGGTTTTTCTGAGGCTGTTCTAAATAATCTAACCCCCACTCTTCCTTTTTGAACTCAGTAAATGCGAGACTTCGAAGTTTAGTAGGAGCGATCAATGTATTTACGCTACCTATGAATTCACATTCAAACTCTTGTCTAAACTGATCTTCGCTAGTATTTTTTATTGTTTCTTCACGCCATTTATCATCTCGTCCAGGAACGTCGCGCCAATGTACCTCGATAGGAATATAATTGCTACGATGTTCCATCGCATCGGTCCACATTTTATAGAAATGGTTTAGACCGTTGGGTGTTGAAACGATGATAATTTTTGATGTGGTACCAGATGAAATCGTAGGATACACGGATGCGAAAAACTCTTCAGCCAAGTTCATACCAACGAATGCGAACTCATCTAAGAATATCAGGTTGTATGAACCTCCTCGAATCGCTGATGATGATGTAGAAGCTGCTACAGCTTTCGATCCATTTTCTAGTTCTATATTACCTTTGTTCCACGTGATAACACCCTGTTGTAACCACTTCGGCAAGTTTTCGTATGAAAGTTGTATCTTACCAAGTAGATCGCGAGCAAGCTGCCCCTTGTTAGCTAGAATCGCACAGTTTTGATTGTCATTGAAAAGAATATTCCACAGCATATAACCTACAACTGTGGTAGACTTACCGCTCTGGCGTGGTAATTTACATATTGACATACTCTTCGATTTGTTCCTTCGTAAAATCAATTTGAACGCCAGGAGCTTTTAGAAGCGGATTACCGAGGTATGTTTCAGCCATCTATGACTTTCCTCGGATTAACTATTTTTTGAAGATCTGCAGTGCTACCAACGAATAGATTGTTAGTCACTTTGTTTGGACCTTTATCATCCTCTTTTTCGATATCTTTCTTTTTCTTTTGTATATCGAGTAGGTTTGAGTTCGCATCACTCAGTGTCTTTATCAGCGTGCTGACAACCTCGTATGCGCGTGGATGTTGGCTCGCATTAGCAACATCGCATAACTCGTCAAGAGCCTTTGACCCTTTACCGATTATGTCGTGAAGGTTTTCTCGAGCGAACTCATAATCATTGTTCTTTATAACTACAGGAACCTGCTCGTCAGCGATTTGCTGCTCGACTGGTAAGTTGAGCATATCTTCTAAGTTCTTTTCAAGTTGAGTTTTCATAACTCATCATTCCCTGTTTTAGGATTGTAATCTAATCCATCAGTGAAGAAGAACGTATTTACAGCAAATCCGAAGTTACTGTTAGCACTAATCAAAGAACGATCAACGGATGCAGCCGAGTTAGCGGTCGGCGAGCCATTGGCTAACTGCCCAGGAACTATGACTATCCGACTAGAGCGACCAGTCCTGTCGATATCAGTAGAAGTAACATCACCGACACCATTCGCTGCTGCCAAGTCGACTTGAACTCTTGTGATGAGACCAGAGCTGCGTATAGGTCCATAGAAGTATCCTTTGATAGTGAAGTTGAGTGTGTATATCAGGGCACGACGAGAAACAAAGTCACCTTCATAAGTATCCTCAACCGCAACATCATTCAATATAGTCGGAATATCCATTTTAATATTCATGGATGGAATGAGATTGACTGTATTAGTCCACTCAGGTCCAAAAAACGGTAAGATTTGCTCTAATATTTGCGCACCATCATCGGCGTTTTGAACAAAAATAGATAGTGCTACACCAATATTGTATGGCACTGGTGTAAATTGATAGTTCTTTACTGTTGAATCTGATGTCGAAACTGATGCATTTTTTATCGTTTGTTGTAGTCTTCGAGTCGAATCGTATGTATAACTAACAACCTCAAACCCCATACGTGGAAGTTGTAACGCCACCTCGCGGTCTAAATTAGGATCTTGACTTATTCTAACGAGAAACTTTTCTTTCGGTCCATAAGCAATCGGAACGGCGATAGACTGTATTACAGTTCCTGAGTTGTTAAGCCTCTGAACAACGATATCGTTAAACATGTTGCCGAACATGACAACATATTTGCGAATCGATTGATTATAAAACTGCGACCCAAACATTAGTATCTATCGACCTCCGAAAATGGATTCGTTTCGCTGAAGTCAATAAAATCGAGCGACTGTTGCGTAAAGAACTCGTTGTTTGCTGCGTTGTCTGTAGTTTCGAGCCTGTATTCTTGCACGATATAATCACCATCCTCGCCAGTCAGCGTATCGCCGTTTTCTAATGTAAACTGATAGAACAGCTGATCTGCCGAGTAGCTCAACTCGAGTGAGTCTATAGCAGTGTTGCCAGTATCTAGCTGTTGACTGCTGTATTGGAACAACTCACAGGTTAAATCATATGTGTAGAGTTTACCATGAGGATAGAATATTTCCTCATGCTCTACAAACTTTATCTCATAGAGCTTTTCATTAAGAGGAAAAAATATGAGATCTCCCTCGTTAGGTCTACTTGATGAGATAGAGTACCCATTCGCCGAGCCTGTTTCTAGCATAAGTGAGTGTGAGTTGGAGTAAGCACCAGTGTTTGCAGTTTCTATCTGATAGTTGAAACCAACCTCATCGATAATTTTTTCTGTTGTGATTTGATCCCAGCGTTTTCTCGCCATCGTAAATGTAACTTGGTCTCGAATCTCTAGCCCAAATTTAGAAAGAAAGTCGCCCTCTCCTTCGAATCCGGTCGTATTTTTGATATACATTTCGAGATCGACTGCAGTTTCGAACTTCGATAAAATATCCTCACCAAATAAGTCATCCTCCTTCACAAGTGTGCGTGGCATGTATTTGACATCCTGACCGTAAATTTTGATTGACTCAACAATCAAATCGTCTTGGGTGTCTTGCTCACGTCCATATGTGAAGTTGCTGAAATACTTATTAGTGGTCATTTATCATCCAACCATATCCATAACAGGCAAGCTGTGTGTGCTATTCAGTTCTTCCTCAATTTTATTAATTTCTTCAGTCGCCTCTTCCCATATTTTTTGACCGTTGAACTGTATCCCGCCTGGAAGTTGCATTCCTTCAAACTTTTTGAGGTTCTCGCCCCATTGCCGTTTGATCAGGGCAGTTGCATACTTCTTAAGCCAAGGATCATTCCACACATCAGCATAAACTTCTGGATCTAAAGTTTTGTAGCCATCGATTATTATATACTCACCAACTGCTACATCCTCCGACCATTGCATATCAATGTGTAGTTGATCTTTGTGCCTGTTGAATCTGATTGGCTTGGATCCTACGAATATTTCTTCGAGAGTTTCGACATGGCGCATAGCCATAACATAACTCACATAAGAGCTGCTCGAAAAATCGAATAAATCATTTAGATGAATCTGATATCGGATATTAAAAAGATTTGAGGCATTTATTGCATCTCCAATATCTAGAACACGTATAACACCAACAACATCCTCTTCAAGAGTGATGTATCCATTATCCTTATCTGTTTGTGTGACCTCATGTGATATCAGGACACGCTCTGTTCCATCGTAATGATAATCGCGGAACTTAGAAAGAGCATCGTCTATACGATCTTGAGTTTGCTCTTCGTCCACATTGATATCAATTACAGGCGATCCTAGTCGACGAAGGCAATAATCCTTGAACGTGCTTCTTGAGGTTGGTTTAGCCATCCGAGCCTCCGAAAGTTAATTCTGAGGCTATTTATAATCTTAGACTGTTAGATACTTGTAATATGGATGGATCGCTAGGAGGTTATATCCTGTCTTACTTTCCTCAACCCAGCTTGAATACTTTGGGTGACCATCAACATACCAAGAACCATCCTCTTCAGTTCCGCAATATGTTGCATTATTTGCCTGATGAAACGACTTTTCAATAGCAATGACTTCATTATTAGAGGTTCCTCCAGAAACATATGCTTTTCGAACCGAAATCCAAGGATCTGAGATGAGAGATAACAAATCGGCTGGTAATTCCTGAACAGCATGTATACTACCGAGGTTCGCATCAAGTAATGGGCAAACGAGCTGGGTCGAACCGAAACTATATTCGTCCGCGAATATTTTTGCAGCTGCCTTCCGACGTTGAATATGATCTTCATCTAAGTCTTCTGCAGTGTGGTAGAGAGCAACCTTATCAAACGAACCTTCTGATGCTTTGTGAATCAATTCTAAATCCGGAGAACCGCACCAGTTTGGTGTGTATCCGTCAGCCAATGTTAAAACTGTATATGTGAATGATGCCACATTAGCATTTAACCAAGTTGCTATCGCCTGAGCAGCATCTTTTTTTGGTGTGTCTACACCCATAGCATAGTTTTCATTATATGCTCTCTTAGGAATATGCAGGTAATAACAAGTGACAGTATCTCCGTTTGAAAGCAACTTCCAAAGGTTGTAAGTTGATTTGAGATTGGGTTTTAAATGTGTTGCTACAGTTGCCATGATCGTTCCTATGAAGTTTTGACTGCTGCGTTGGCAAAATTAGTTGGAAACCCACTAACAGTGGCTGAAAATTCGTTGTTCGCCACTTTTAAATTTCCAGACTCATAATACACAGATTCATATATGCAAGCAGGAAAAGCTGTGATCTTATCGCCATAAACTGCTTTGACATGTGTAAGTTCGGTATTAGCAGCCTCAGTGTCTAATCTTTCAGAATAGTAAAAGTCTACTTTATTAGACTCCAAAAAAGTTTTTATCCGCAATCCCTCTAGCGACCCTCTTCGGTCGTAGAGTGATATATTTTGATATTTGATCGCAGCCATAATGGTCTCCGTGATTCGATATTCTCACATATTTATATATGCAGCATGCCTGTTTTCGACATTAGTTTCAGAACAATAGTATCTACCATATTTTCCTTGCTTCTGTATCTCGTCGTCTATTTGTTCAGCAGTAAATCCTTTTGCCTTCATCCTACGATAAAGTTTTTTCAATTTACATTTATTACAAACTCCACAATCACATACATAAACAATAGACTTGAGTTCATCGGGAAGATTTTCCCATATTTCCCATCTACCTATAGGGCGTGATTTCCTATTCATAAAAACCCAATCGATAGGTCCATCCCAAGTATTCCTTAATGTATAGTGAACTGCCCATCCGTATGGCATATCCTTCTCATAAAATTTTTCAATAGGATCATCAGTTTGAAAAAACCAATTTGATTGGCTCCAGTTATATGTATTGTGCCCAGTGACTATTAAATCGCATTTATGATGATTAGCCATCAATCCAAAGTTATGCTCCATATTTGCCAGCATACCTAAGTTACAAGATTCAGCTTCATATTCTGCATATCCAAAATCAAAGTCTCTAACATTTGATTTCAGCCAAGCATGAACGTGTCTCACATTTTCCATATCCTCTGTTGTTGCATCACACCTCATAATTCTGGCAACAACTTCGCCATCGTAATCAGATAAAACTCTATACAAAAGATATGAACTATCAGCACCACTACTGGCTGGAACAAATATTTTCATTTTACTTCACCTCGTCAAAATAACCCCATGCATCTTTTGAGCTAAAAAATGAATGATTTATGGTTTTGGCTTGTTTTGTATTCATATAATTTTTCATCGCCTCCTCTGGACTGCAACCGTTTCTGAGTTGGCGTCGGATATTTTTATTTCTAAAACATTTATGACACACCCCACACTCAACGAAATTACCATTGTCATCTGTTGTTGCAAAGTTACAAGAAACTGCAAGATGTTTCATTTCTTTTGGAAGCTCTGTTATCAAGTGTGCTGTATTTTTATTCCACTCAGCTAGAGGAAACCTAAGAGATCCTCTCTTCGCTAATGAATCGAACTCTTTTTTCATAACACCTGTTCTCGATACTAAAACAGATAGCCCCGAAGAACCATGAACAACCTCATCATACAACCTATCATTGACCATCTTAGCTGCGATTCGAATAAACTGTTTACCATGATCACATTTATGGTCCATTTTTTTCACGAAATGTGTTTTGAACTCATGGTCGCGTAAATTTTCTTTCATCCATTTGTGCGATATGAGTGATGTGTATTTCTGAAACGGATTGATATATGACTCAACCTGTTCTTGCCTTCGTAGCAATGACATGTCCATAAAAAACAATGTCACATCGTTGTTTGTTTCTGTGAGATATTTCCAAGCAATATACAGAGAGTCGTAACCAGAACTGAATGCAATCAGTGATTTCAAATACAGTGCTCCTAGACGTAATATGCACCCATACTTTTTTGATAAAGGCTGACACCAGTTCCGGACCACCTTTGGCTCGAGTTTGATGTGGGTGTAGTATTGGCAAGATGTCCTGCCGAATTAGCTGAAACTCCGAATGTGCTAGATGAAAGATCGATTTCTCGACGAACTTGATTGTTTATTAGATCAAATTTTTTCATTGAAACATTTTTGGAAACGCCGCCCTCATAAAATGAAAATGTAACTGTAGGGTTACTGTCCAGATCCGAAACAAACCAAGTTGGGAAGTTAGCTGCAGTTGTTAAACCACGAGATAGAGCGTCGGAAACGAAAGCACGCCATGCCTCTTTTTGGCAGTCTTTACATGTTTCAAATTCGCCGTTCGCTAACGGTTTCGGATTGCTACACGCAGCGATTAAATCGTACAACCCTGAGGGGAGATTACTGATTCTTTGAGCGATGTTGATGCTGTTTTCTTCACAGTGGTTGACATATGTTATCGTCTTACCGGAGTCTACCTGACCCGCAAATGCAGCATTGACGCTATGCCAAATTGAAGTTTTTGGATCATTAAGGTTGGGCAGTCTCCACGGGATATCAACCCTTCTCGTATCGTTTCTCACTACCTTCGTGAAGCCGTTATCATTAGCATATTTTGCACAGGTGCGAGCACGAAAATGTAAAGTTGTTTCGTTCTCCTCCATACCAGCCAAAGATTTTATAATCATGGTGACGCTTCGGATATTATCACTGCACCATTTTATAATTTTACGACACTGAGCAGTTTGGTACTGGTGCATTTCGCTTTGAAGACTCGGCGAAACTAAATTCTGAAACCTTTCGGTATGATAAGAGTGATCAAAATGAATGCAAACAACTTCGTCTGATGTGTTAGACAATATGTCATAAAGAGCATATGTGCTATCCAAACCTCCAGAAAATTCTACAATAGTTTTAGCCATTTTGCGCTCCTAAGTGATCCTCTACCCTTATTTATAAAGATTGATACACTTTCTTGAACTTCTCTATGAATCTATCTAACCACTCATCACTGATCGCTGCAGTTGCCTGTAAAGAGTTTGTGAACGGTGGGTCGTTAGTATGTTTGACCCCAACATCATAACTTCTTGTTGAAATATCAAGAAGTTGAACACCCTCGGAAGCCATTTTTTTATTAAACTCAGTTGGGTCTATCTTTTCATCCAAAGTCAAAACTATCCTGTGAACAGCATCTGGACCGAAAAACTTTACACCAAGAGGAGAAAGCTCTTGGCGAATCCTATCTTGATTCTTTCTCACAAGTTGAATATTTTTTGGCTTCCACTCATCGTAATACTCGAGAGATGCCATAGCAGCACGTTCCCCGATCACATTAATTCCGATTCTATTAGGAACTGCCTCAGGAATATTCTGAAAACTCTTTTTACTAGCAACAAGCCCACCCACCCTAAGTGATGCGAGACCTGCGCCTTTAGAAAATGAAAAGACTAAAAAGTTATCCTCATTTAATAAAAGCGGATATGGAGTTTCGAAAAAATCATAGTATGCAATATCGTGTAGTAACATACTCTTTTTATTTTTCGCTTCCTCCTGAAGTTCATAAAACTCCTCATGTGAGTAAACAAATCCTGTAGGATTCGGTCCATTTACTAAAAAGACAATAGAGTTTTCAACGATATCCTCTGGTTTTATTTTCCTAGAATGAACAGGACATATCCCATATCCACGATCTTTTGCCATCAATCTCATCCAATGCCATCCTGGAATTATATCGACGAAGTTCTTATATTTCGGATAACAGTTATCTATAATGAGATGTAGAGCAGCGAGAGAACCACTCGTTAATATTATTTCATATTCGTCCGAGTCGATATTGTAGTGATCTAAAATTTTCGTCCGAAGATCTTTACTTCCATTCGCATCGCCATAGTATCCATACTCGATAGGCTGTTTGATAGCATCTAAAACCTTCGGATGAAGATCTAAAGTGTTTGTCCCTTGATGTAAAGGTATCATTTGAATGCTGGACCTTCAAACCAATTTACAAGTGAATATCGGACACCTTTTGTCACAGGTGTGACTCGGTGCTGTGTGTCAGAAGGAAATACTATAATTGTTCCCTGCCTGTTCATTTCTTCTAAAACAAATGGACCCTCACCAAGATCCATTTCAAACTGACCGCCCTCATAGGTATTTGGATCAGAGAGATTTATAGAAACACTCAGTTTTCTCATAACAGTTGCATGATTACTCTCATCGCTGTGAAAATCATAAAACTCTCCAGGGCGATATACTGTAAACTGTGGTGATTGTTGACCAGATATTTCGAAGTTCCATGCAGAAGTATTAGCTAATGCGCAATATTGATTCGTGATACCGTTTATCCAATGTATACCTTCGAAGAAAAAAACTTTAGATTTTCTTATGTTCGGATCGATTCTGCCCTGCTCACCATATCCGACAGTTGCCTGTTCTGACTCAAATGATTTACCATACTCAATTATCGAATTACAAACTGAGATAGGAATATTAGAATCCCAAAACCAGTAAGGGGGATCGTATTTCATTTCTTATTCCAATGTTCATCACGATAAAGTGATGCGTTTCTGGTGCTTCTAATTTGCCTTTGCTTTTCCATATAAGAAATATTTTCGGAAGATAGAGTAGATATCTTCGCGTCTTTATTAAAACCTCGCTTAAACGGGATGACCTGCATCATAGGATAGCCCTGCTCCAGTTTTAGATACTCGATATCATTGGGAATGATAAATCCAGGAAAATTTATATACTCATGAAAAATATCTGTATCGACTATGCCAGATATGAGTTCTATATTTTTTTCTTCACGGTTGAGCGGAGGCACAAATAAACAGGACCAACCTGGAGGTGTTTTTATATGCCAATGATTTATAAATTTCAAAGGCACACGTGGATTCATCGGATGCCCTTTAACTTGATTCTGAGTGTGGTTTTGAACTGCAAAGGTCGCTGGTTTGTTTGAATCTCCTTTATTTAAAATCCAAGAAACACTCGATCCTTTATCTTTTATGGTAAATTCAACTTGGCAAACAAGAGGAATAATCCAACCAGTAACCAACGCATCTAAAACTGGTGGACATCTTTTAATTGTAGGGTCGTCTGTTTGAGCACCATCATCTTCAACTCTAACGAACATTGCAAGTTTTTTATACCAGTCGGGCATATAATGCCTCGCTGGATATGGTTCGGGAATCACACCCTCAAGATCGGGATGACATTTAAACTCAATGACAGGATCTGGTTCTTTCTTGAAGAACATACACAACCTCACATAATAATGATATTATCATTATATAGTTTCTTTAATTAAAAGGCAATGGAGATTATTGTCTTCCGAAGGACACTGTAACAGATTTACCAGAGGCAACTGTGACCGAATATGTTGCACCGAAAGCAGTTGAGAGATTAGATGTTCCGCTCAATCCTGGTTGACCAGCAAGTCCAGGCTGACCCGAGGTAGCACCAGTTCCTGCACTTCCAGGATTACCAGCTGACCCTGCCGTTCCAGGCAATCCACCTTGTCCTGAGGCACCTGCTATTCCAGGCTGAGCACCTGTTCCTGCTGCGCCAGCTGTTCCTGCTGTACCGTTGGAACCGTTCCCTCCTGGTAAACCGCCTTGTCCTGGGTTTGCTCCACTTCCAGCAGTTCCAGAAGTTCCGGCTGTGCCGTTTCCACCAGCTGTTCCTGAGTTACCAGCTTGTCCTCTACCTCCAGCACCACCTGGTCCACCCCCTGGACCGGATCCACCGCTACCACCAGCTCCAGGATTACCGCCTCCGGTTCCACCTGATCCTGCACTGCCAGTAGATCCACCATTGGTACCGCCGCCGCCACCGTTACCTCGGTTGCCACCGTTTCCACGTGCGCCATTATTTCCTGCATTTCCTGGATTACCAGCGTTTCCTGGATTCCCTGCATTTCCGCGTGCTCCACCAGGTCCACCAGTTCCATTGGTTCCTGGGTTGCCAGCATTACCAGCTTGTCCGTTATTACCTTTGATTCCTCCTGGACCACCAGTCCCGCCAGCACCTCCAGCTCCAGCTAAACCTGCTTGCCCTGGATTACCAGCTGTTCCATTATTACCCTTGATTCCTCCGGCACCACCGTTTCCACCAGCACCTCCGGCGAAAGAAATAGTGCCACCAAACGTGCTCGCTTGTCCAGCAGAACCTGCAGTTCCAGCTGTTCCATCAGTGGCTATCCCTCCAGGAAGTCCAGGCTGACCATCTGGTCCAGCAGATCCAGCAGTTCCTGGATTACCATTAGCACCAGCTGTTCCGTTATTGGCTATCCCCCCAGGAAGTCCAGCTTGCCCTGGATTCGCTCCGGTTCCAGCCGCTCCTGTAGTTCCGGCTGTTCCGTTTGAACCAGCTGTTCCAGGCAATCCACCTTGTCCTGGGTTTGCTCCACTTCCATTAGATCCTACACCACCTGCATTTCCAGCTTGTCCTGCACCTCCTGGAAGACCACTGGCTGATCGGTTCTTATCTTGAAGAAAGCCAGAACCCTGACCGCCGCCACCGCCGCCGCCTCCATTTCCAGGACCAGATACACTTCCTCCAGCCTGTCCTGCGCCTCCTGGACCGCCATAAGCGAATTGTTTATCTTGGATAAATCGGTTTCCACCGCCGCCGCCACCGCCGCCGCCACCGCCGCCACCAGTGCCAGCTGTTCCTGGGTTTCCTGCTGTTCCTGCTGCACCTCCAGGACCGCCTGGACCATTCGTTCCTGGGTTTCCTGCATTACCACTCGCGCCAGCGGTGCCAGCTGTTCCTGCTGCACCACCTGGACCACCAGTTCCTACGTTTCCTGGATTACCAGCTTGACCATCATTTCCTGGATTACCTGCAGTTCCGGCAGTGCCGCCCGCACCTCCTGGTCCAGCTGTTCCATTATTACCATCATTTCCTGCATTCCCAGCTTGCCCATTACCACCAGTTCCTGTAACAGTAATTACACGTGCACCATAGGGAACTGTGTACGTTCCTGAGGAGTTGAATGTTTGTGATCCTGCTGGAAAAATAGGATCGGTCATTAAGGCAAAAGCTGTAAGAGGCATCGTTCTTCCCGTGTTATACTTTTTCTGCTTTGCTTATGAAATCACTTTCTAAATCGTCAACTGTTTGTGCGAAGAGGGCAACGTCTAAAGACATATCACCATTTTCATATCTGCGATCTTTATATATGATACATGGCCAATCCATAGACTCCATAGTAGTACCGGAATCTCCGAAACCCCAAGATAGGAGTGGTGCTTTCGCATCTGCAACTGCATCAGTCGTGTAAACCAAAGATTGATAATCTATCTTGTTATCATTTAAATGCGTTTCATACGCAGAGATATCATCACCCGCAGCAGCATAAATTCTAACTTCGTGATATCTAATGGTATCAGTCGCCATAGTTTTAACCTCCTTTAATCATCAATAAACGACAATGAAACGAACCACTCGGTGAGATCTTTTACACCCACACAAGTGTACATCGAAACCTTATTGGCGGCTGTCGTTGGCTGAGGAGCACTAGAGGAGTTGTTGAACGAAACACCATCAGTCGCACTAAAACCGACAGTCCGCGAACCTGTACCATCCTGCTTCACTATGATAGTGATAGTCTTAACAGAGTTATCTGGATAAGTTGAAAGAGCTGGCAAAGTGAATGTTACGTTACCAGTTAATGTATATTGTTGCACGTTATCATCGGTATCAAGTGTGACCGATGTTCCTGAGTTAGCAAGAGCACGAGCAAATTCAGTAAACTCATCAAGCATATTGTTGTTGAGAGTCAGTAATTTAGAGCTGCCGCTCATATTGATGTTATCAGCGAAATCAGCAGTGCTATCAACATCAAGAGTATCGGTTTGAAGCTCGCCTGTGATATCTACACCATCGGACTTTGTAGTGAGCTTTGCTCCATCATTATGATACAGAACAACAACATTGGTGTTAGCTGTCATATATCTTTTGCTATTTGAAGAGCTCTTTAGCGCAAACGTATTAGCCAAAACATGAAGCGGAGTCGCATCATTTGTTTGATCAATTGTCGAAAGCGATCCATTGTGGGATAGTGATAGGTCATTACCAGCACCAATCGTAAGAAACGTGCTATCGGTGACCAACGCAGTATTACCTGTGACAGCGAGGTTCGTAGATATAGTTGCACGACCAGTGTGAGCTAATAAGCCTGTCGTGGATATTTGCTTTGCAGATCCACCGAGCGTAGTGTTGCCAGATACCGTCAGATTCTTTTGAGCTGTCGCACTACCAGCGAAAGTGATCGTATTCGATAAAAGCGTTGTTCCTGAGGCGACGAACGCGACGTTCGCCGTAATTGTATTTGCGAATAATGCTGACTCGTTTATAGCGAACTGATTTATACGAGTCGTCGTACTATTCGTTCGGATTCGCCATGAGTCAAATGTATCTGTAAGTGCGACAGTTGCTATTTGAGCCACGTTTCTAACTCCTATTTTCTACAAGTTGAGCAATCATCAACTTGATTTCTATTAACTCTTGTTTGACATTATTTATATCTGCAATAGCATCATCTATCGATTGTCTCTTCATTCTTGCTGATTTATACGACATCAAGGAATTACTATCGGTGTTTAAGATAGCTCTCGATTCTTCTTGACGAACGAGATACGGTGTGTCTTTTACTTTTAATTCACTTGTCATCTTTGCAACGCTATCGCTCTGAAGTTTCTGAATCTCGGAACATTTGTAGTATCCGAGCCTGTTAACACAACCTTGACCGCAAAATGCTTATATGTATCAAAGATAACATTATCGCTGTTACGGTAGTGAAGAACATTTTCAGTTGAGTTGAATGTAGTATTAGCAAACAAACCAGCATTTTCTGATCCATACGCAGGGACACTGAACTCAAGCTCGACGAAATCATTTCTCGCCTCATTACTCGAGAAGATTGTATTTGCAGTATCTTTCGCCATGCGATGCCACTTCGCCTCTTCAAATGTATCCGAGTCATCTTTCGAAAGAACTTTATAAAATACTTGAACATCTGCGCTTGGGGGCATATATGCATCGAGAAATACTTTTAGATCCTCCGCATCCTGATCTTCTTTCAAAGTCACCCTTCGCGTGATATATCGAGCCAGCGCGGAGCCGCCTGATTTAACATTCGTTTCAGAAGCAGCAACATCGCTGTTGGCGTTTACCAAGTTTTCTATCAAAGTCAGATTCAATCTTTGCGTATCGAAAACTGGGGAAGCAAGCCTATTATTAGATGTCAGACCTATACGGATTTCAGCAGTTCCGTCGGCAAGTTGAGTATTTGCTTGCTCTTGGCTGAAGCTATAGACCTTTCTCCTTACGTTGAATGTTGTATCAACACTGTTATTCACTTTGATATAAGAAGTGTCGCGAGTGTTAAGTGCCTTACCAAATTTACCATCGATTGTTATCGAAGTATTCGCAGGAGTGAAGTAGTCTGTTTTGAAGTTTATGACATCTGCATTCAACTCATGAAGGTCTGTGATATATGCAATAAATCCGTTTGCCTGACCTTTGATCCAACGATTATCAAAAAACAGCGTTCCGTTTGAAGTTGTAGGTCCACTGTTAATAGTTGCCACGTTAGCAAGATGTAAGTAAGTTTCGCTTCCTTTGTTATTGAAATAAGAAACTTTTCCGAATGGGAAAACTGCAGAGGTGATAGCACCTGTTGAGTTACCAGTTATCGGTGATGCTGTCGCGCTCGCCCCTACGCGGAAACGAATCGCTTCACCACCTTTGAACTGGGCATCAGTTGAAACATTTCTCAACCGAAGTTCATTATTAGCAACACTCAGATATCTCACCTCACCTGTAGCACCGGATACCATGCCCTGTACGAAAGTATTACCAGAGGCGACATTACCTGTAGCTCCATTACCAGGAACGAAAGTTCCTTTCATGTAAGTTTCGCCATGAATCTTTTCACCAGCTTTGATAAATGCACCTGTTAGGTTAGCAACCGTCAAGAAGTCTTTATCCTCATTCTTCATGATCAGCGTACCAGTTTGGTTGGCTCCAGTCGTAGGATTGATGCCACCAAAATCAGCATAGTAAATATTGCATTTCATATCTTCTTCTTGCAATGGAGTGAAGGTTAAATCGTTAGCCGAGGCGAACATCATGCCACTAAATGGCTGCCTTGAAACTCTCTGACCAGTAACGATATCATCCTCACCCAGCGTAGCGACCCAAACAGATGTATCTGGGTTATTTCCTCCAGGTTTAACAACGAAACAATACTGTCTTCCATCTTGTAGGTGTATTGGTGATTTAAAGTGTATAGGAGTCACAGCTGTTCCATCATCGCTGACATTGACATCAGCAGCAGGAATTATGGCTCGCCCGTGAGGAACAAGTCTTTTCATAGGATATCCTGTCAACTGATCAACTTCTCTAATTTCAACTATGACAGGAAGTGATGCATGTTTAGTCGCGAAAAACAAATCAATCTTAGTTAAAAAAGCAGAAGTCGAGGCTATTTTTCCTTGGGTAAATGTATTGACCAAGAAACTTTGTGCGATCGGATCGTCGCCGTCGTCATCACCAGTGTCCCCATCCCACTGGTCAACGAAATCCTGCGCAGGCGGTGGTGGTGGCTGCGGAAGTGCGGTTCTAATTTGACCAGCTGGTCTTGTAACTGTTTCGATTGTGGATGAGGTTTGCGTTCTCTGAACACTATCAACAGTGACTTCGGCAACCGTAGTGCCTATCGTCGTTTCCTGAGTTGTAGTAATAAGACCCTGAGCTGAGTATGTCGCTTCGGCTGCAGTTGTAGCACGCGCATTCCTAGAGCTGTCGGTCAATCTGAATATTTTATCCCCAACCCTAAACCGAACTTGTTGATTATTTGGGATTCTAAAGATACCATATAGATTTCCATCACCATCCACAATAAGGTCAGAGCCTTCGTTTTTAGTATTTGCAAACGAGGAGTTGGTCTGAGTGACATAATCCGAAACACTTTGATCATTGAAAAATGCATAAACTTTAGCATTGGGCTTCAATGCATTGGCTTCGAATTTAATTTCTCGAGCACGCATAAACGGCTGAAGATTAACATCTTTTACAACAGAGCCAATTGATTGAGTTTGTTGCCCAAGCGATACACTGAGTTGTGTTCCGATAGCCTGTGATGTCGTTGTTGTTACAAACTGCTGCGTCTCGAATGCATCCTGAACAAATGCTCCATTTTCTATACGCCCACCGCTCGTTGTTTGAACAGGCGAACCTACAGCAGTGGGAGCACCAACTGCAACATTTTCCCAATCACCCCATTGTGTTCCCCAAGCCTCAGCGAGAACAAGCCAGTTATCTGAGTTATTATCGAGATTAATTTGTACCTCGGGTGCTTCGACTGTGTCGACCCAGTAATCATCATTCGGCGTCAGAGTTACCGCACCTTGCCATTTATAAAATAGTCCGGCAAGGTTTCGTGTGCTTGTTGCGAATGGTTGGTCTTGTACGAGATCATGAGTATATGGTAATGTCATGACACGACCAGGAGTAGTAACCTGAGCAGCTGTGACATTGGCAGTTTCACTACTAGAACCACCAGTTAGAGTCGCACCTATCGGGAAGTTTCCAGTAGCATTTTCAACATATAATCGACTGCCTGCACCAGTTCCGTTTTGAAAACGAAGAGTCGCCGTACGAGATCCATCAGATATCGTTTCGCCGTTAGAAAATGTTCCGGTGTTAACCGTGAGCCTTTGATCTCGAGAAACACCTGCAGTCGTTACGTTTGTGCGAACGATATTCGAGCTGTTCGCTGCATTGTAGAACATTTCAATATTGTTCAACTCGAAAGTTGGGCGAGCCTCTCTTTTTGCAGGGTCTATAGCAATCTTATAGTCCTGATCATATGGGTTGCCCACATTGTGACCAGTCATAGGATCAACGATAAATCCGTTCTTGAACCTATCAATACCACTTCCATCTTTAAGCTGTTGCTCTTTAGCTTGCTGTTCGAGGAGTGATAGAGTTGTGAAATACTCGAGACGATCAACACGATCACGAATCGTCCCAATATCTTTCATCGTAAATCGTTCGTTCTTAATCGTTTTGAAACCGTTAGCATAGTCTGATCTGTTATCTCTTCTTGCGATTTCATCGGGAAGAGAGGGATACTGTGCAATATAAACTTCTGACAACACAATTCTATCAGAGGGTGGCGGTGGTGCTTTAGGATCGAGTGAAGGTATCCCACGAACACTATCAAGAACACCATCTTGATCCATCGTGATAAGATCTGTTCGTTTCAGATAATAGGAAAGATCTGTTGAAAATGTAGTATCCACCGATGGGAAATCTAAACCACCAGCTGGCTCATCAAATGTAGTTGATGTTGCTGGGTCTCTGGAAATATTGGTCAGTGTGGTGACACTGTTGGCAGTATCTGTGATCCTTGGTCTAAAATCGATACAATCTCGTAGATCAAATGATTGACCTGTAACTTTCGATTTAAAAATCGGAACTTGTTGAGTTGATATATTCGAACCTGTCGGAGATGAATCATCTACAGGATATGACTGGAAGTTAAAGTAACCACGATCTCGGTTCGCATGAGTAAAGAAGTCTAAAGTAACAAGAAGCCGATCAGTAGCACCCAAAGAAAGTGTGCTGCTATTTCTCAGTTCAAGTTTACCATGATCGTATAGATTATCTTTCTGACCAGGATCTAAAATAAAATCACTCGTGACATCGGTTCCGTCCGATGTGGCAGAAAAGAATGAACCAGTTTTTCTACGAACAGAAACAATTCTAAACACATCGGAAACGCCAAGGTTCCAAGGTCCAGTCAGATTTGATGTACCGTATGCTGCGTTGTTAGCCAAGTTAAGTTCTACGAGACGATTGCGCACAATAGACTTCGTTGCTTCCTGAACATTAGTCTTAGCCATGCGAACAAGCGCAGTAGCAGTAATAGAGGATGGGCTGTTGAGAGTTTCCTGAATGTCTAGAGTTGCCTGAGTTGTCGAGTTTATAGTAACTGTTCGCTGAGCATCTTGTTCACCGACACCACCCATATCAATTACTTGACCCTGGAATAGCTTTTTGTGAAATGCATTACCAGATCCAACACTGGCTGTTCCCAATATTTTCGCAGATGTGTTACTGACAATCTGGTTGATAACAAGCGCATTAGAACCAGTTGTCGAAATAACATCACCAATATTAAGCTCTGTGTCAAATCTCGTTGAGGTTCCTGTTACTGTGTTACCAGAAATCGCTATCGTTCCTGTTAGGTTGCTCGTGTTAGCCGATTGATTGAGAACAACATAAAAATTATCACGAGCGCGAGAGTCAGATAATGTTCCACTTCCAACGAAAGTTTCAGAAGCAACAGTCGAGTTGATAGTGCCAACCCCAGCCGAGTTGAAAGAAAAGTCAAACTCTTTTTGGAAAGTATAAAACGTGTCGACAGAATTTGATGAGTCTCTTAATGTTTTAATCGACTTCGCAGGAAGTCGGAAAACAGCTCTGTTAAATTCTGAGTCAGAGAGAGATGCTGTCCCGTAAACACTCGCCTTCGCATCCGAAAAACCAGTATTCGCATCATAGTGAATACCTTTAACATCAGCGAAGGTTTTGTCTGTAGCGGTTATCTTAACATCAGTGAGATGAATACGATATCTAGCGTCACTGCTTCCTGGCGTTCCAGAAACATATACCACATCACGAACACGAGCTGTACCTAAAGATGCACCAGATGCAGCCGTAGTTGAAAATGTACCATTCGCCGTGCTTTTATGCTGCGTATCTCGAAGTGTTACTATTTTCTGATTGATTGTATCCCAATTACCAACAACTTCGTGAGCGTCAATGAAGTTTCCATATGATGCGAAAATTTGAGCATTGTTGATTTCTTCGGTATCAATACCTTTATCTATGACAACATATTGAGGTATATAAGTTTCATTATCATATCCCTTTATGTATGCCTTTCCAGGCTGAACCTCGACTACCAGTAACTCGTTGTTGCCTGTTTGTTTAAGACCATTCGCAAATGCTTCAGGAGGCGAGCTTACAAATACGCCCTGATTATTTCCTACTCTAAGGTGTTCGCGGATCCTAGGGAACAAACCCCTTACAACATAGTTGCCCGACTCATCGAAAGTTCTCTCTGCCATATAATCTCTGACAGCAGCATATTGTGGTTTTTGGTTTAGAGCCTCTATTCGACCATCAGTAATTTTAACCAACTGTACGAAGTTATTGCTTGCAGCATCACCATCAGCAATTTTAACTAAAGTTGGTGTCAACTTCAAACGATTAGCACCAGGAGCAGTGTAATTATAAGCACCTTGAGCAGGATCTTGTAGCGTTGAATCGTCAAGATCTGATACAATTGATTCTACTATGTTGTAGCCAACCCGATATGATCCATTGGAAGAATACTTATCCAAAATTAAATCTTGAGCAGCGACTCTGATAAAATGATCTTTTGCGAAAATAATACCAGAACCAACACTTATTCTAGATGCCCTACCAACTGAGTGAACATTCATCTGAACATTAGCAGCATTCGTCGTGTTTGCTGTCCACTCTATGACCTCATTTACAGCGAATCGCCTTGTTGCAGCATTTGCAGATGTGTAATTGATGTATAGAGTTTTGAGATTCGGTGTATTAGCCTCGGAACCATCGTTGACTGCTACAACATTAGCAGTCAGTCGGTTAGTTAGACCACGGATATTTCGAGACTCTAATGAGTAAACATTAGCTGTTACATTTGAGGTGCCGCCAACATCTTTTACGCGAACGAACTCCTGTCGCGTTTGGTGATTTATTTCCAATCCACGAACTGGAGAGCCTTCTTTAAAAATATGAGCACCGAAACGGTCTATCTGATTTTGTAGTATAGTTTGCAGCTGTGTGAGTTCACGAGCCTGAACTGAAAATCCAGGACGAAACAAAATACGATGAAAGTTTTTCGACTCATCGAAGTCGTCGTAATACGGATCTACATTAAGATTCGTTACTAGACTATTTGTATTGGCTTCCGTTGCCGCCTCGTAACTCATTCCGTGAACTCCTTGTTAACCTCTCTTCTATATATTTCTAGAATTGAGCGATAAATTGTAAACTTTCTGTTTGTGAGGCATCGCGTTCGATTTTATCGCGTTGCTCCCAGTATAAAACATCTCCCGTAAACTCTCTCACTGCTGGTCTAGCGAAAGCAGATAACGTGGCTGTAACACCAGAGTTTGCTCCAGTAATGGTCGAGTTGAGAGTATATAAAAGTCCAGTCCCCTTTGACTTGACATCTGTTAATCTTAATATGCCCTGTGTTCTAGCAGCATTAGTATTTGAAAAGCGAACAACACGCCCAGTCGCATCTGCCGACTCGCTGCTCGTTACTATTTCATCTGCAGTAAAATCACCAGATACATTCGTTAGCGTTAATCGAAAACACTGATCTATGATAGCAACATTCGCAGCCTGACCATTGCGTAAAAGAGGATCTTTAATTATACCAACAGTTCTGAAATCATTATTAGTTGGCAGTGTATTACCTTCAGGTCCAACCATTTGAGCATTTAAAATTACATTTTTAGCATAAAGTTCTTTGTATGCTACAGAGCCATGTCCACCAGGAGGTGACATCACTGCCTGCGCACTAGCACCAGAACCATAGGAGCTGTTCGCTACTATAGCAACGTTCGCTCTACCATAGTTCAAACCTGCTGCAATAATATCTATTTTTCGAACTTGACCGCCAGCTGTGTTAGAAACATATGCCTTAGCAAGACTCGTTGTAGTTTGACCTGAGTCTCCTTTGATAACAACTCTTGGGCTTATAACATACTGTGTTTGTGTGTTAGCTATCGTAGCAGTTGTATATGCACCATTCACTGTAACAATTTTATTAGAACCATCATAACCAATAATTCTACGAATCTCACCCAAGCCTTTACCTGCTTTGAAGTATATTGTAGAGTCAACATAGAAAGAGTCATTAGCGGCTGCAGTAGTGGCGATTGTTACTGTTGAACTGTTGGCAGCAACCACGTTACCGGACTGAGCAAAATATCCCGAACCATTCGATGTAACTTTGATATGATTTATGGCACCATTCGCTGCAGCAGTCTGAACTGAAAACTGATTACTTGAGTCGTCGGTGTCTATCTTCTTGACAGGAATAAAATCTGGACTCATGAAACGATTTCGCTCAGCGGAAGAAAGGGAGAACATATATTTCCAACGATATCCATCGGAGGTAGAAATGATATCGGTGCTAGTTCCTGTCGGCTTTACAGTCGAGTTTGCTCCGCTGTTGTTATCTATAACTTTGTAAACATTAAAATCATCGTTCTGTAAAACATAAAACCGTTTGTCGTCCAAACCTACAGTTCTATCGTTATACTCTTCGAAAAATGTATTGTTAGCCCAGTCATATCTCTTCGTCAAAAACCGCTCATCTGCCTCATTGACTCGCTTCATGGCTATCATGGATGGCCAAGGATCATAAGTCGTATCTGTTACAGTATTGAGTGGAGTGGGTGCGTTACCGACAGTATCAGTGGTATGTGGTGCTGTCTTACCAATGAACAAATAATATACCGAGGGCGATGCTTCGCCTATCGACTCATACAGTTGCTCAGCGTTATGCAACCTGAAATATTCTGTGACAACTCCACCCATTGAATATACCTATTATGCAGAGGCAGTATATGTTACGTTGATCGTATCACCACTGGTAACAATCTTATCACCAACTGTGAAAGCACCAGCCGAGTACAGCGTTCCCGCAGTTCCACCTTTCGTTGAGTTATTTGCAACGAAAGCACCGCCAACTGTAGCAGTAGCGTTAATGGAAAAAGAAACAGCAGAGCTGGTTGCTTTACTTCCACTAGAAGCAGCCGAAAATGCGATTTGGGGTCGAGCCGACTGACTGTAACCAGTTTTTTCAGCCCAGCCTGAGTGCGAACTCATAGTATCACCAGCAGCAACCGTCGGTGAAGAGTTAGCCAATCCCATGAACCACGTTGTTTTACCAGCACCTTGAACTCCAGTGCCGAAGAAAACGTCGAGCAAAGCATTTTTACCAACAGTGGCAACGATGTTATGAATCTCATCTTTCCACTTCAGACCACCATCGGGTCCGACACATTCGAAAGTGTAATAACCATGAGGATCCACCTTAGACCCAAATGTTCCACCACGTTCAACCGAAGCATCGGCTGAGTCCGTGACATTTATTTTTTCTACAGTCATATTGATTACCTCCTAAAACGTAAATCGTAGAATGTTTAACATTTCTATCGCTATTTATACTCTTATGAAGCAGTACTGTACGAGAATCTCGCATTTGCCGTAAGTGGCAAGAAGTTAGTACGCAACGTGAATGCAGTGTTCGAGAAGATCGAGTTGACCGTGAATACTGCGCTTGGTGTGCCAGTCGAAACTGGTATGAATATAACATTGGTTCCGAAACCGCCAACTCTGAGAGCTCCTGTATTCGCTTTGAGTGTGCCGCCGTTGAAGGAGGCTGTTGTACCAGCATCCGGCGAGATTGCTTGAACAAGTCTTGGGTTTCCATCGAACGCGCCGACCGGAGCATTTTGGAACGATGTAACTTGTGTGCTTTGTTGTGTCGATATAACATTGTTCGCGAACACAACTTTGACAAAATATTCATCTCGTATGAAGTGTTCAGCGATTGGTACACCGTTCGCGTTAACAGATTCGGTCGGTATCGACCGATTAAATATAACTGCAGCATCTGGAACACCGTTGGCGTTTGCAGCTTCATTGACAGCAGGAGCGAAGGCGACAGTAGCATTCGGAACACCATTAGCATTCGCAGCCTCATTAACAGCAGGGGCAAATGCAACAGTAGCATCCGGAACACCATTAGCATTGGCAGCTTCATTGAGTGCACCAACAGCTACAGTTGTCGCATTAGGTACACCGTTAGCATTAGCTCGCTCGATAATTTCAGGAGCGAAGGCAACTGTAGCATTCGGCACACCGTTAGCATTGGCAACTTCACTTTGTGCGATAGTACCAAATACAACAGCAGGAGTGACAACACCATTAGCATTAGCTGCCTCATTGACACTAACTGGATGAACCAGCGGTATCGTGAATATCGCAGATGGGTTCAGATTAGCAGTTATAACAATCTCAACCTGACCGAACAGTTTAGTTCCGGCAGGATGTAATACTTTCTGAACAATATCACGATACTGTTTCAAACGTGATGTCGCTTTAATAACATAAGAATATTCTTGATAATAGAAATTATCTTGTAGCTTTTTGTCCCAACTTATAAAACCTTTTGTGTCAAAGTAAGATCCTGGATTATTGATAACACCAGAAACAACAGCCTCACCAGAGCCATCATAGTGTGCAGCATGCGTGGTCGTTACGCTTTTGCCATCCCGATCTAATGTTATGGTATCACTATCAGTTTGAACTCTTTGATTCGAAAATGTAACAGTTTCACCCTTTTGGAAAGTAGAGCCACCGCTCGAAATTTCTATTAACGCTGCAGTTCCAGGAGCGACATTCGCAACTATAATTGCATCATCACCACGTATGGCACCGCTGTATGATTTACTTGCCTCATTCTGATCAAATATGCGCTGGTTTCTCACAGTGATCGGAGGCAAAGTTGTATAACCATTACCCACATCATCGATTCTGATATTTGATATAGCACCGAATGTGAAGTTTTCAAACTTCAATGCCTGAATCAATGTGTTTGCAACATTGGCAGTTGCAAATTGAGACTGTAAAGTTGCAGTGTTCGGACCAGCCTGAAAGTTTGGACCTTGATTTAATTGTATCGATGCAGCAGGTTCAATAGTTTGAACTGATAAATTTGCGGTTGCGGTATTAGCAATTCCTGTAACAGATATACTCAAACCTGTGCCTGAATCTGATGTTACAGTGAATGTATTATTAGCACCAACTTCATATCCCGATCCACCGTCGACGATCCTAGCAGTTAGAGCTGTATCCGTAGTCGTTGCACGAATTATACCTATACCAGAAGCACCGCTCGTTGCACCTGTTATGTTTATCACATCGCCAACATTATGAAAACCACCGCCATCAACGATATCTATCTCAACCAACGCTCCAGATGTTGATGTAATTTCAGCAGAGGTTCCCTCAGAATCTGTTACTGTATCAGCATCTTTGAAAGTTCCCTTAACATTATCAAGGGTCAGAACATATGCAACTGTTCCTTTAATTTGTAATCGATAAACCTCAAGGACTGTAGCTGTACCACCACTAGAACTTGTTATTTCTCTACCACCGAAATCATCTGGGTTTCCTGCGAACGGCGCACCGACTATCACTGTTGTTGTTTTTATCCAACGTCCATCCGATGCACGTAATATGTCCTCACCAGGATAATAAAATAAAATATCCTCATCGAATAAAGCTCGGAACAATGTTTCGTATGAGTATTGAGAACCTCTAGTGCGATAGAAATCTAAAATATATTTTGATAGAAGCCTCTTATCAGCCTGCACATTCCGAGGAATGGAGGTCATAAACTGTTTACGAAACTCCTCAACGAACTGATCTAGTGTTCGATCAATATCGGCATAATCAGGTAAACTACGAGCACCATGAATAGGCATCGGACCATTGTCGGTCGATGCTTGCTCCATAAACTCGTAATATGCTTTGAGGAAGTTTACAAAACGAGGTCCATCCTCGCGCATGAACTCAGGAAACTGAGACTCTACGAGCGAAGATATTTTTGTTATAGTTTCCTCTGCTCCGATAATAGCCATGATTCTAATATGATGTTACAGTTTGAACGCCAGTTTGATTTAGTGAAGTTGTGCTTCCTAAGGTGGTTGCCTCCAATCTCGATGCGCGAAGATTTGTAACATCATCAACAACATCTATTAAGGTGCCAGAAATTAAAAGTATTTGATTTCTCACAGGAGTGATATTATATGAGTCAACCTCAACAATAATACTTAGGTCGTCTCCAACATAGGCATTAGGAAGGAAATTAGTTAAAACAACCTTTCCTGTTTCGTAATCTATAGTTCCTGCATTATCTTCAACGTATATTCTTCTGTTTTCTGCAAAGTAGTAAATCCGTAACAATCCATTACCGTCATCGTCAAAGTAACAACCGACACGATTCTTAAACGTGAAAGATGAACTGCTGAGCGCATACTTATGCCCCGCATGAGGATGATAAATGGCACGATTGAACTGTATCGTGTATGATTGTTTCCCTGTCAACTGTGGTTGTATTCTACGCTCGACCTTTATATCTGCCTGAGAACCTACAATAGATGTTTCTGCATTATCCACCGTATCTAAGAACCGTGATAACCTGAATGAGCCATCAAATGTATTTAGATTAGCAGTTTCATACTCTGAAACTTTCGTTGATATCAAACTAGCTATTTGTGAACCAGTTCTTGCCGTTTCATTGGGATCATATCGCACACTGATCGTCGGTCTGATATACAAAAAGTTCGGATCTACAAACTCAGCATCAATCGATTGCACATTATATCGATTGAGTGTTTGTTTGATTCTTTCTTTTTCTGTTGTCGATATCAAGTTGCCAATTTTAGGTTTCACGGTGGCATACACTTTACCATAAACTGGAGGATCATTTTCCTCACCGCCCCAAACATTAACAGCCGAAATATTTGTAAACTCGCGGAGAATGATTCGTCGATAATCCTCAGTTGTCACTGCACGATTTTGTGTTTCGTATGCGCGAGGAGCATTAAATCGAACAGCGTCGATTCCCTCTTCTAGCGCACCACCCGCAGCACGTTCAGCAATGGTTACAGTATAATCTGTTTCGCCAGATATCGCAGCCGATGAGGTAAACGTATTGGCACCATTAGGACGAACACCCGAGCAAACTCTGTAATCAACTGTGACAATATCATTGTTTTCTGGCTTCTGCCCTATCACACCATCACCGAATGATATCTTATACCTCTTATCTCTGTCAGCTTCCACAAAAAATACTCGGCTCGTAGAAGAAACTTCTTTGAGATCTGATGCTCGATTATAAGTTTGCGCAACACCACTCGATGTCACCGAAACAGTAATACTACGAGTGTCAACCAAATCGTTCGGTAAAACGAACGATGTATTCGCTGAGCTGTAGACAAAATCGTGTTGAAGCGCAATACCCTCTGTAATCCGAATAAAATCTGCAAAACCATTCGTAGTATTTGCATCAATCGAGTAAGTTGTAGGTGTTACGAACTGGTAAGAAACACCATTTACAGAAGTTGTGAATACTGTGTTTTTAGGTATCGTCAATGTAGGTGAAAGCTCGGTAGCAACAGCAGAATTGAAAGTGATCTTAACATTAGCGGTCGCGCCATGGGCTGATCGAGGGAGATATCCTATCTCTTTCGCGCGAGAGGCGACACTTTCATAGAGCTGACCTGTATCCAAAAATGTTTCGTTCAGTGCCATATTAGTGTAAAATGCGTTGTAATATGTATTGTATGTAAGAAGATCGAGCAGCGTGCCGATTGCTGAATCGTCAAAGTTCATATCTGTGAACTCTGGTTTACCTTCTAAGAATGTTTGAAGATTCGTTCTGATTGTTGAGAAATCTAAACCAGTTACGGATATGGCTGTATTGGCTGGCATTAGCGAACTCTTTCTAAAAGAAGCACTGTTTCAACAGGCTCGGTTGCATTTATGGGTCTGTAAATTATATTAACACGAACAGCGTTGCGGTCTGGATCTGCTATGGCTGTGACATCTAGTAATATTGCTCTCGGCATGAAACTATTAAAAGCGAACTCTACATCAGTTTCTATTTGTGACTCTGTTGTAGCCTCTATCAAATCAAAAAGTCTTGTGCGAATATCACAACCAAAGTCGGGTCGATATGGTCTCTCAAACTTATTGGTTAGAACTAAACTTTTGACACCCTGTTTCACCGAGTCATTATTTTTTTTCATCAAGAGATTGCCAGTTTTCGGGTGAGCACGAAAGCTCAAATCGAAATCTTTATATAAGATTGTTTTGGTAGCAGCTGGCATTCTCGTTCTCCTTGGAACTATTTATTCAAAAAATCCATTTACAATTTATATTTCTGATACTATAATGAGTAATGTCACGAGGGGTCAATATAATATACTATGGATCCCCCACATTAACATCAGGTGAACCAGAGGTAGTCACAGGCGCACAATGAGTGGAGGGAACTGGACATAGTGCATCTGCACTCGCACCATCCGGCGTATGATTAACCACTGCTATGCCTTTTATGAATACGTTTTTTGATCCTGCTATCAATGCTCCACCACCATGAGAATTAGGATCACCGTTAACAGCAACAAGTTTTTCATTCGCAAACACTGTTGATTGCCCACTGACAATAGTTGTGGCACCACATACTCGCGAGTCTCCATGTCTATGTATGGGTGGCATTTATCCTCCAAACTGACTCGGGTTGAATCCGAATCCCTTTAATATTTGTGCAGCTTGCTGTCTTGCAGCTTCTTGTTCCTCGGGAGTTCCTTCGACAACAGGAACATCCGGATCATCATTGCCATCATATCCTGCATTTTCAGCTGCTAATCTCCGCTCCTCCTCATCGTTTTCTGCCTCGATTCTAGCTTTCTCCTCAGGTGTTAACGGCATTCCATAATTTTTTTCTAAGTCATCACCGAACTTTACAAGTTTATCAACATTCAAATTTTGCATCGAACCACCGAGCATTGTACCAAGATTAGCCTTATCAGACTTCATAGAGTTCATAAACCCACTATCACCTAAAGCCTGAAGTCCTGAAAATTTAGTTCCTGCTCTGGGTATAAAGGTTGTTGCCTTGCTATCTGGTTTAGGATTTTCTACCATCTTCCTGAAGTTTTCACCAATTCTTTTTGTTTCTTGTCCTTGAATTAATTTGGCTGCTTTGACATTTCTAGTTACATCAGAGATCTTTTTCTTGCTGCCACCAGCGAGTGCTTTTAAATTACCCAACGCACTCGGATTGATAAACTTCGCAAATGGTGCGAATGATGGTTTAGGAACTGGTGGTGATGGGTCTGGCTCCTTCAATTTTTTAGGATCAGCCGTAGGAACCTTTTTCGGTTGCGCCTCACCAAGATCTTCATCATCTTCTATATATCGAGCAGGCACATCTTTTTCAACTTTAAATTTCGGATTGGCTATTGCCTCATACACAATTTTTTCGACATTAGTTTTTCCAAACTTAGCCTTTATATCTTGAAATGTAGCCTCTGCTCCATCACCAGCTGGTCCAAAACTAGGTGTCGTAGCAGAATTAGGAACACCGAAGCCAAATCCCTCTGGACCTTTTTCGAGAGCTGTAGTCAGACCAAGTGCGTCTGTAATTGCAGCACCGCCTGGACTAGCAGCTCTGAACTCTTCAACTGATCCGAATGAAGGCACGTCTGCATCAGTTAGCTGCTCGCCGCTCTCACCGAAATCATCTCCTACTTCGAGATTGGCAGCTTGGTCTCCTGTTGCTGGTGGAAAACTTGAAATCAGTTTCATCAGGTTTGATATATCGGGCTGCAGTTTTCTTTCAGGCTCTTTGGGAACTGCCGCAGCTTTTCCTACATTTTCTTTTATCTTATCTGTTATGCTTGTGATACCGCTGACATTTCCGATATTGCCAGATATATTACTCTTGAGCGAACTTATTTCTTTCAATAAATTAGACTCATCAGTTTTTATCGCATCTAGCTCTGGACTCGATCCAAGATTACCCGATGGTAGTTTCCCAAACAAACTGCCAGGATCTTTCGCGATACCTGTAAATCCCATCATATCTACAAGTCTGGCACCCTCAGGGCTTGCAGCCTTAAACTCCTCATAAGATTTAAACTCGGGAATATTTTCGTCTTCTTCCAGTTCTTCGTACTCAGACATTTCTACCTCACGGATTTAAGTCGATCTTGGTTGTGCCAACGATAGTTGTCACATCCGAAGCAGTTATGTTTACATCGTCACCTGCTATCATATCTGAATCAATAGTTGCAGTGAACTTGATATTTTTATCTGCAGATATATTAACATTAGCCGAAGTTCCGACTACCTTGTTTGAAATAATGATTTCAGTGTCAACGCCATTAGTAAAGTTATCTCGGTCACCGAAAACATTTTCTTGTCTATTCCGCAGTATGTTTATAGCTTCGTTGCCATTAATGTTTTGACTTTCGTCACCACCTACAATTTTTGTTTTATTTTCTGTAACTCGTTCGAACTCTTCTTTGTTTACTTGAGTTGTTCTGTTACCTATGATATCCATAGAATCATTGTTTACGATCTTGGTGTATCTGTTACCGTGCACTGTTAGATGATAATCACCACCAACCTCTTGTATCAAGTTTTTCTCATACAGTATTCTAGCATCACCTTGAACTGTGATATTTACATTTCCTTTAATTAAAACATTCTTATCCTCAGCGACGATTTCATAATCCTCACCAACGATCTTCGTTACTTTAGTTCCATTCGGTAATATTTCGTAGAACGTTCCTGATTTATGATATTCATGAATCCGCTCTCCCTCAGGTGTGTCATCAACTTCAAACGCATGACCGCTCTTAGTTTGTTTGACATTATTATCGGGGAAAATAGAAATCGACTCACCACGTTGAATGGGTTCGTTCCAAGTACTGAGAACTTCCTTATTAGCATCTGTACCTTTCGTTGTATTATACCTTACACCTGAAACATCGTCAGCAGTTGACAAACGACTACGCACAGCTGTCGGAACTTTTTCAACACGATTCTTTTCTTTTTCTCGAGATATCTTATCTGAAGCCCAACGGTCATAGGCGAGATTAGGTGTGTCGGGTAAATTGAACTGTGTGTGATTGCCTCCCGTTGGATCAGTAAATCCTTTTGCTAGATCGGGTGGCGCAGGTATTCCATGAAAGGAGCCGATAATCATAGGTTGTTGTGCGTTCGTTCCATCCATAAAGAAACCCATAACATGAGAACCTTCGATCAGTCCGGTTGGTGACTGACCTACACCCGCCATAGAGGCTGATGTAACAGGCATCATAACTTGTGCCCACGGTAATCCTTCTGGTGGTAAAACTTCACGATCTTCTGTGTGCCAACCATAGCATCGAACTTTAACTCTTCCGATATTCAATGGGTCGATTATATCCTCGATAACTCCGAAAAACCAAACGAAGTTCGTAATGCCCATCCACTCTTTTGCATCTTTTAACACTAGAAAACATCCTCTGAATCTGGGCTCTTAAGATTCGAATCTTTGACGATAGTCATAACAGTTTTATAATCGGTATCTGTTATATTATGCTGTGTCGAAACTATCAAATATTTTCCCGATACGAACTTATCTAATTGCTCATCTGTTTTGGATGCTTGACCGCTTGTGGGGATGTTTATATTCAAAGTCTGACCAGCCATTATTCTACTATCACCATGAACTACAACATTAATTTTATTGTTCTTGATACTGGTTAATATTGCTTGCCTTTTCGCAGCTATATTTTGCTTTCTTCTGAAAGATGTTCTTATCTCCTCATCTCGAGAGGTAATATAATCTGAAAACACTGAGGGATAGTTAGATATCATGAACTTTTCTACCGAAGGCTCCAAACCAAACTCTTGAGAAATACTATCCGCAATAAGTTGATTCGGATTAGAATGAGAAGTTCTATCCCAATCATTTTCATGTAAATAAGAAGTTTGGTCCATACGTTTCCTGATAGGATCAAAATATTTTACGCTGACACCATACTGCCCATCTAATATTCCGTCGAGCAAATCAAAAGAAATGGGTTCATTATATTGTAAAATTCTAGTGCCATCATATTGTACATCATCACCAGCAACTTCGCCAGTTATGTAATTATAGATGACTTCCTCAAATTGTCCATTAACTTCAACTCTTCTGACTGGTTGCGATAACATGTTATCTAAATTTCTTAGATTATATCCATCATTGGTTTGGAAAAAGAAGAAACATGAGGAACCATCACTCGCCGACTCTGTTTCCGAAATCAGTTGATTTACAGCCTGAAACGGTGTGATACGAGTGAATGTATGCGTATGCAATCCTACAGTTTCATCAAGCTCAGTTATTTCAGCGTTGAATGACGATCCGATAATATTATATGCAATCGCAGATGCTGGTTGCTTGATATAGCTTCGATCAATCGCCATATATTGTTGCTTCAATAAATGATCTGGAGCACATAATATTGTGTAAGATTCCAGTCTATCTTTATCTCTAGCCCTGTTAGAAATTTTATAAACTCTCAGTGGATTATCTTCATCATCAAATCTAATTTGAACAGAGTCTTCGAAACTATCAGAAAACTGCAGCTGTAAAAACTCTCCACCATTAATCGGTAAATCTGTTTTCAAGTTTACACCGTCTCTTAGATTCAAGTGCACCGAAACAGTAGGACTCAAGATATTTTCATAATATCCTATGTCCTCGACCAATGGTTCGATGTCGACCTCTCTTGATCTAGTCGTATCAAGAAGAACACAAGATCTTATAAGACCTGTTCCTATTTTTGGTTGTGCTTCTGTCATTAATCTTGGAAATAATTATTGTATTGAGAAACTAGCTCAGGGACGAAATCCTCATCGAGTATTTTTATTTTTCTTTTGGCTTCATTTTTGTTTTCCTCATGATCATATTTGTAAATAATTCTACGCTCAGCTGGAAGAAGCGAATCGAAAGTCGATTTATCAACAGTTACGAATCGAGCAGGCACAGTTATGATATTACCTAATCCATCGTTGTGTTGGCTTTCTTCATAAAGCCTTCTTTCATATCTTTCAACTGTTGATTGTGCTACAGATATGCTACCATATTTTTGCCGGAGAAAACTTTCAAAATTTCTTTGACTGAGTGGCCACTCAAAATATGGATCTATCGCTTGATTGAACATCAATAAAACCCAATCTAATCTCGCATCACCATAATATTTTTCAGCAATTATATCTGGTCGCTCCTCATCTTTTATTTCGTAATCATAATAAATTAAATTCGGATCACCCAAAATTTGTTTTATAATAAATCTTGTAGATATATCTGTAGCAAAAAACGATTTGGTAGATCTTCTTGCACTACCCACACCAGTAGATCTCGGCACTGGTGGGAAATATTGAACCTTAGGGAACTTGTTGAAATAAAAGGACATTAGAATGGACCCTCACTTTCATCGAAGGCTAAATCATTTTTGGCTTTGATAGATCTACTTTCTACCTCAACAGATTCTTTAGTAAACATTTGTATTTCTTGAAATGTCATTTGTATTTCAATTTCAACCGGAGCAACATCATTTTCTGTTCTAATGTATGCAGGATAACCCATAGGATGATATTGAACATTTATTGATTTTAGGACAGAAGGTAATAGTTTGAACAAGTGGGTATCGTTTTTAAATTTTATCTGAAATATCTGAGGATAATCTAAGAATGCACGTCCTACAAATTTACCATTCCCCTCACCACCGAATCTAGGAAGCATATAAAATTTAAGACCCTGAATCATTGATGTTATCATCCTCGTTTCATCTGCATTTTTAGGAGAGAGACGATAAGAAAACTGATGTTCGCGAAACTGAACACCTTGAAATAGAACAACTCTGTGAGGGTTTACTGCTTGACCTCTTTCTTTAGCTAGAATCGCTTTCGCTGGACCTCCACCCTGACCTGCTAGCACAGCACCAACTGCAGCTTTTGCAGCCTGAGGATCACCAACTTCTTTTTGTATATTAGAGGCGAGTTCTCCAACTCCTTTTTTTATTGACGAGAAACCTGAACTCAGCGCATCAATCGCAGCACCACCTTGCATATCAACAGCACTGGTGATTGCAGTTCCTACACTTCTCAAAGCTGCAGTTGCTGTATCGATAACTGTGCCAGCATTATCTGCTATAAAAGCACCCAAAAGACCTAGATCTTCATTTTGGTAATCAGCATTGTATGCTGTTCCTAAATTAGCTGGCATCGGCAAGAAAAATGTCGCTTTTATTTGCTCAACCGGAAGTTTATTTCCAACAGTGAGTCCTCCTCTGGCAGTTTGAAGAACAGCGGATTTTTTTCTTTCAAATGCTGTAAATTGAACATAGTGACCAGTTTGATCTAAGTTCACGGGGAACTTTAGTGTTTTATTGCTGGCAGCCCCACCTGTCAACGCACTTAATGGCTTTTCTGCCTTCTCTCCTGATAACGCCATTGAGAATCCTCTCTAGAATAAATATTCTATCGCTATTTATACTGGTTTAATGATGCCGTACAAGGGAAAGTTTACACCAAGGAATCCGAAAAAGTACATGGGGAACCCGACGAATATTATTTATCGTTCCAGTTGGGAGCTTCGTGTGATGAACTATTTCGATCGCAATCCGAATATATTACAGTGGGCGAGCGAAGAGTTTTCTATTCCGTACAAATCACCGATAGATGGTCGCCGTCACAGATATTATCCCGACTTCATAATTAAGTCGCGCGAAAAGAATGGTCGCATATCGACTCGTGTCATAGAGGTCAAACCTAAAAAGCAATGTCAGCCACCGAAACAAAGAAGTAAAATAACGAAAGCATATTTGTCAGAAGTCAAGGCATGGGGAATAAATAGTGCTAAGTGGGAAGCTGCTAGAGAGTTTTGCGCAGATAGAAAATGGGATTTTGTGATACTCACAGAACAAGAACTAGGATTGTAACTTGGTTGCATACGTTTTCGATAGGATTTTACAGCAGGGTGCAACTGAAGCACCCGCACGTGCTGAGGCTGCGAGGCAATGGTATCGACAGACTGCACAACGCACAGCTGTAAATCCACAATCTCTAATCCGAAGTGATCGGGAAAGGTTCCGTCGAGTTCCCTCGATCGGACAAATGTATATGTTTCAATATGATCCGAAGTACAAAGCAGTGCTTCCATATTACGATCGGTTTCCGTTGGTCATACCATTTGAACAAACACGTCGCACAGGAAGAGCGCAGGGTGATGGTTTCTATGGCTTGAATCTTCATTATCTTCCTTTGCGTTTACGAGCGAGACTTATGGATGCTCTGTATGATACAGTCGGCTCGGATGGTGATCAGTTTCAAATAACATATAATATTCTCAACAGAGCATCAAAACTTAGATTTTTCAAACCTTGTGTGAAACATTATCTCTTCGGTCATGTGAAATCAAGATTTTTTTATATTGACCCAAAAGAATGGGATATAGCGTTGTTTCTCCCAACCGAAAGGTTCGTAAAAGCTAACAAGGCAAGAGCACATAGAGATAGTATCGCGAGGATATAATGCCATTTACGATCAACGAATTTACTTCTGAGCTTAATAAACACGGTGTGGCAAAAGCCTCAGATTTTTCTGTAATAGTTTCGGCACCACCGCAGGTAAACAATGGTGCAGAAACATGGTTGCCACTTCGCATTGAGTCGGTGAATATGCCCTCTAGGTCACTGATGACAATCGAACAAAGATATCATGGACCAACTAGATTTATGCCATACTCAGTGATACATACACCTGTTACTATCTCAGTCATACTGAGTGAGGATATGCGTGAGCGCGAGTTTTTTATGAGGTGGCAAGATATATGTAGCATGCAAATAGGTGGCTCGGGAGATGCTTTGGCTAGATCCGGTGACAACACTCCATCGGCAGATGGTAAATATGACTCAAATTATTATGATGATACAGTCGGTCTCGGATCGATAACAATACAACAGTATCCTGGATCTGCAGGTGCTGGTGATAGTGGAACTTTAGGTGCAGCATTAGGTATAGCTTCATCCATTGGACTTGATCCAACAATTGTAACTAGACCATTAGGATTTGATATCGGATTGACACCAGCAGCTAAACCGCCGAAGGCTAATTTAGAAGTCATCCTAAATGAGTGCTACCCAAGAACCGTGAACGAAGTTTCAATGAACTGGGCAAATGGTGATGAGATAGCCAAACTGCAGGTCGAGTTGATATATTTCGATATCACAGAAAAGTATCCAGAAAAAGATTCCGGAAATGCTTTCGGTGGAACCGATGGGTTGCCTGGATTAGTTCGTAAAGGTATTAATACACTGAATAGATTTAAACCATTGATATCCGGTGCTAGAACAGGTGGACTTAGTAATGCGATCAGAACTGGAGCTAGTGGTTCCCTTAACAACGGATTGGCAAATATTAAAGTATTTTAATGATTGAAGGAGTACAATATGGCATTACCTAAATTAACATCAACGAAGTTTAATGTCGATCTTCCTTACACTAAAACAAACATAGAGTTTAGACCGTTTTTAGTCAAGGAAGAAAAAGCATTACTCGTTGCGATGGAGTCGGAAGAGCAATCACAAATGATATCTGTGATGAGAGATATAGTAAACAACTGTGTCGAAACACCAGGGTTTGATGTTGCGAACATTCCGTTCTTTGAGTCAGAGTTTTTGTTTTTACAGTTGAGAGCGAAGTCTGTCGGTGAAATATCTAAACTCGAGTATCGTCACACAGATGGTATAAATTACAAAGGCGAGCAATGCGAAGTGGTGACCGAGGTAGATGTTAACCTAGAAGAAGTAGAGGTGGCGGGGTTAGATAATATTCGAACCGAATATCCTTTGACCGATAAGTTGAATTTGAAATTAAAATTTCCATCTATACTGGAGATAACCGATTTAGAAGATGGAGCCTCTGGAGAAATACAGTTACTTTCGAAGACTATTGAGTATGCGTTTGATGATAACGAAATTTATGAGGCAGAAACTGAAGAGGAAAAGATACAGTTCATTGAGTCCATGAATGCGAAACAGTTACAAAATGTTTACTCTGGCGAACTATTTTCACCTGAACTTCTCGCTCATGCAGTTTCACAAATATAGTTTGACAGAGATAGAAAATATGATACCGTGGGAGAGGGAAGTGTACGTTAAATTGTTGTTGAACCATATAGAGGAAGAGAAGGAAAAGCAAAATAATGGCTGATCTAGCAATGGCCATACCTGAAATGATGTCTGGTGCACCAGAGAATGCAGCAGGAGCAGATGATGGCATTGTTACAGAAAAAACATTCGTCAAGTTTTCGACTGAATATCTAAGGCTGAATAAGAAGATAATAGATAATAAACAGCGAGTTGAAAGAGTTCGCGAACGCATCGATATAATGATGGCGCGCAGAAATCGTAGGGTGGGTGCGCCAGAAAAAGCTGTAGATGATGAGGAAAAAGAAGAGGAAGAAAAGTCTAATATATTTGGTGATATCCTCAAAAAGTTATTAGATTTGGCAAAAACATTAATAAAATCATTTGTATTCTTCGTGAAGAAACTTGTGAAAGGTCTCTTCAAATTTTTGGGCAAGATCTTCCTTGCGAAAAAGATGATCCCCATTATCAAAAAGGTATTCAACGGATTGCTCGGTAAGAAACTGAAGCTGTTCAAGGCATTAGGCTTGGGTGCTGTATTCGGTGGTCTATTATCTTTATTTTCGGACAGCGGATCGGAGGCTAAAGAGCCACCAGATTTCGTGGGAGATGGTGACGATACTGAAGCACCAGTGGTTGCGGTTGAAGAGGAAGAAGTCTTTGTTGATCTAGAGGAGGCAGATTTTACCGATGATGATACAATCGCACCTCCAGTAGAACCACCTCCTGCACCAGTGGTTGCTCCTGTTCCGAAACCAAAACCGAAACCACCACCACCTCCTGCTTTCAAACGGATTGAGCCATCACGCCCTGCGGCTGCTGCACCTAAAGGTGATGTACCACCTCCTGCTTTCAAACGGATTGAGCCATCACGACCTGCAGCTGCTGCGCCTAAACGTCCGGCGGCTGCTGCACCTAAACCTGTTGGTGTTCCTCCTCAAGTATCAGCTCCTGCAAAACCACAGCGAGTTCCGGAAGCAGTTGCTAAGAAACAGCCAGGAACTCCTGTAAAGAAAGATGCTCTCGATCGTGAATTTGAATCTGGAGATGCTCGAGCAAAAAAAATCAATGATTTGATATTAAAAGAAAATCAATTAAATGATAAGATCAAGGAAATAACATTTAAAACTCTTCCTGCAGCAAATGCCGCTGCTGATAAAAAATTTCCGGATGGGTATCAAACAATGGAAGCAGGCGCAGAGGCATATGCGCCAGAGGTTGCTAAACTAGAACAGCTCTTGAGTAAATTAAAAGAAGAAGAAAGACAAGTATCTGCTCAGGTAGCAGAGTTGTATAATCAAAAAAGAAAAGCTGATGAAGGCGACTTTGAAATTAGTGATAAAGAATTCGAAATGGGTGATGGCGCGAAAACCACAACCACAGTTAAAAAACAAGAAAAAGTTGTTCAAACCAAAACAGAAACACAAACTGGCGGTGGTTCTACTGTAAGAACATCAGCACAAAAAGCCGATACAGAAAAGACTAAAGAACTCAGAGCCGAATTGAAAAAAGTAAAAGCCGAAAGAAAGTCAATTCTAAAACAATTAAGAGCACAAGGTATGGGATTTGGCAAGGCTATCAAAGACCCTAGATTCCTAGAACTTAAAGCACGACAGGAAGAGCTGGTAGATTTGGTAGAAAAAAGTCGTGCAGTAGTTTCGGCTGGTTCCGTTACTCGAACTCCTGGAAAAAATATTCGCAAAACATCAACGAAAGTCATAGTCAAACCTGTAGTTGTCAAAACAGAAACGAGAGTGAGGCAGTAGGAAATGGCATCATTGGGTGGTATATTGAAAGGCACTGTTGGTGCAGCATATCGAGGAACTAAAACAGCGTAAAAGGTGCATTCAATATGGCATTCGGTGGTGGTTCAGGAGGAACTGGAGCATCAGGTTCACCGACAAGAACTTCAGGTGAGCAACCTCTAACTGAAAAAACCTTTCAAGATTTTAGCAACAAAATGTTAGCGTATACACAATCTCTTGTGAATATGAGCAATAAAGAGTTAGATGCTATCCAAGATCAAGAGCTAAGAACTAGAGAGATGTTAGCCGAGGGCACTGGTAAGGAATCAATAGCATCGAGAGTTGCTAGAGGAAAGAAAAAGCCCGAAGGTATGACGTTGTTGAAAATGCTAGGTTTGGGTGCACTAGCTGTCGCGCTTGCTGGCGGTGGTGCAGCTGGAGCTGGTGAGGGTGGTGAAGGTGGCGGTATCCCATTCATTATTCCTCCACCGTTCCTACCTAAACCAAAGCCGAAACCAGGTCGAACACCACCTCGGACAACATCTCCTAGAGGTGGTCGTGGTTCAGTTCCTAGAGCTGGTGGCGGTTCAAGAGCTGGATTAAAACCAGGATCTACGAATCCTAGAACAGGTAGAGTTGTTGGTCTTGATCGTAAAGATACAGTCAACAAAGCTAATACACCTCAAGGTAAAAAAGCAGCCGAGGAAATAAAAAAGAAAGATGCTGAGCGTTCCAGGGTTGAAAAAAAGCCATCAGGAGCTGATCAACGAAAGGCAGGAACACCAGAAAAGAAAAGAGTCAATAAGGAAGCAATCAAAAAAGCTGCAAAAAAAGTTGTTGGTAGCATAGCGAAGCGTGTTCTTCCTGGAATAGGTGTTGCATATGGTTTGTATGATGCTGTTGAAGACGCTAGTAAAGGTGATCTTTTTGGTGCACTTAGAGCTGCTGGTATTGCTGCAGGTTCACTCGCATCAATGATACCATTCTTAGCACCTGTCGCCGTACCCGCAACTGCGGCTGGGGTAATTGCAGATCTTATAATTGATTTGAAAAACGATCCAGAACTTCAAGGAGCAAGTCAGAAAGATATAGAAGATGCGGCGAAAGAAGTTGTTGACGAATATTTTGAAAAACTGAGTCCATTAGGCAAACGGGAGACAGCATCAGTTGTGGCAGAACAACTAGAAGTAGCAGAGGCTGGTAAAAAAACAGGTCAGAGACTACGCGGAAGAACACGCGATATGTCACCAGAGGAAAGGAAAGCTCTATTTGAACAACAAAAGAAGGATAGAGCAGCATACAAAGAAGCGGGTGGCAAAAAGGGAACAGGCGTATCCTTTGAAAAATTTGCAGCTGGTCAACAAGAAGTCAGAGAAAAACAAATTCAAATGGATATAGATGCAGCTGTCGAGGCTGAAGAGGCAATGGGAAGTCCACCTCCTACAGCAGCAGATACGCTTTCTAGCGAACGTGGTAATGTTGAGCCAGTAAGAACAGACACTTCAGATGTAACTCTTCAGCGATCTAGTTCAGGCATGTCTGCTTTACGCCAAAGAGCTGAGGAATTTGCTGCATTTCAAGAGGCAGAAAATGATATACAAGTGGCAGGAGCGACCTCGGTTGATGTAGGTTCCGAAGAAGTTGATGTAGCAGGCTACGATCGCTCTAGAGCTGAAAGTAAAGTTGACACTGGTGGTCAAGAAAATTTAAGGATATCTAGATTATTGCCTAACAGTATGAATGCAGACTCAACTATGAACAAAGCAATAGGCAAGGCATTATCTACGACCGCATAAGTTCGTCGTCGTAATTAAATGAATGGGGAGCCGAAGCTCCCCACCATTATTATTCGTCGTCTTCGGCGAGTTTTTCGAAGAAGGCGAGATTATCGTCATCCTCGTTATCATCCCAAGATGCCTTCGCTGATTTACCAACAGTTGGCTCAGCGACTGGAGCAGGAGGAGTATCCTGACGAACATCCTCATCACGAGAAGCAGCACCAGCTTTCAAGCCGAGCACTCGATCGAGCCGAGCTTTGAGCTGGTCATACGACTTGAACTGGTCGGGTGCGATAAACGCAGCAAGTGAATGCTGTGAGTTCCACACCTTTTCCATTTCATCATCATCCTCAAGAAGAGGTGAGGGTGCATCGAACTCAGATTTATCATAGTTACGATATCCCTCTACGTGACGAATCTTCATCTTGAAGTTAGCACCCTCCCAAAGATCGAAAGGATTCACCGCAGTTTCATCCTGGAAAGTAGGATTCATCTGCTCATTAATCTTATCAAAGATTTTCTTGCCATACTTGTACAAGAAAACTTTACCTTCGTTCTGAGGGTTAGATGGGTCACTCACGATGTAGATATTTGAGATGTAAGTGAGGCGACGCTTTTGTTTCCGCACGATATCTTTATCGCTTTCGTTACCAGAGTTCCAGAGCTTTGAGTTGTACTCACCGACTGGGTCTTGCTGACCAATCGTAGTCAGAGAGTTCTCAATGTACCAGCCTCCTGGACCTTGAAAGCCATGGTTCCAGATACGCACGAAAGGAACATCCTCGCCTTGCGGTGCAGGTAGGAAGCGAATGACAGCATAGCCATTGCCAGCTTTATCGGTCTCTGGCTTCCAGTACCGATCGTCTTCGTTTCTATTCTGCTGATTATTGCTAGAAAGTTTTTCGACCTCTTTAGTGAGCTTGTCGAAAGAAGTGGTGCGCTCCCGCTTGAGCGCGGCAAATGTATCGTTCATTTGTATTCTCCGTATATTCGTTGTATAATCGTCTTATCCACATAACACATGATATCGTGTTATTTAGTAAAATTTGTCGGACTCTGTCAGAAGTTCGGCATATTTTTTCTCTTCTGAGACTTGTACCTTTTCTCTTAGTTGTGACACCTCCATCTTTAGCCTATTGTTTTCTTCTCTCAGCTGGCGAAGCTCGCCCGCAAAAGATTCTACTTCAAGATTCATGAAACACCTCCTTCATTATTCCTTCTATTTTATTAGTATCCAATCTAAGAAAGCTATCATACTTTTTCAACCTCTTAGATATATCTGGCCAAATAAACTGTTCCTCTATCTTTTTATCCCACATGGGTATATATTTTAGAACACGATTCGTAGCCAACATAGATTCTATACTCAACTTGTTCGCCAGATAAAGCTGTAGAACCTTTGGGTGTTGATTTGATTCTACACGCCATAAGCTGGCAGGGTTATCAGAGATATCCCGCAAACTGATCATTTCGTTTTTGAACTCATAGCCAAAAGATTCAATTTTACGTTTCCAAGCTGCATATGTTTTTTCAGACTTGAGCGAGGAAAGATCACCAATCCATCTCGAAGTAGAATCTTCAACAAAGTTCGCAACAAAGTAATCAGTCAACTCTTCATCAGAGTAACGACGCTCGATTCTACGAAAGAATATGACATCCTTTCTTTTTTCGAAAGAGCTAGCAGAAGCAGACCTTGACTTGCCGCCATATTTAAAATAATCGTAATCTGTTGTAAAGTGTAGTTTTATCGCGAGATATTTCTGATAGGATCTCAACCCTTCCATCTATACAGGCAACCTTGCACCTTTCTTTTTTAACATGTTCAAATTAGTCGCTTCATTGCGAAGAATCTTTTTTGTTTTCATATTGAGCATTCGCGGAACACTTTCAATTTCTAATCCGGTTCTTTCGCAAATATCAACGATCGCATCGAGATAAGTGACATTGTCTTGGGTAACTTTTTCCTCAAGCAGTTCCCTGAATTTAACAGGTGTGATGATATCAAGCTCCTTCGCAATATCCATTTCTATGCTGCGCCTCCTACGTTCTGTCGTTGTATATCTTCGCTGAGGAGTTCTGGATAGTATATCTCGAAAGCTACACAATCTTGCGTGCAAACAAAGTAGTGATATTCGTTTGGTCTTACTGTTGTGAACTGTCCTTGTCCTAAGACTGTGACGTCCGTCAACTCGTAATCGTTCTTTATGACGTGAATCTCTAATTCGCCTGTCTCGACATAGAAACCATTCCATTTGTAAGAGTGCTTGTGTGTCGAGCATCGATACCCAGCCTGAACCGAGATCCTGTGGAACTCTACTACTGGGTTTTGTAGTATTGCCTCTGTTTGACCCCATACCTTTCCTGCCTTCACGACCATCCATAAACTCCTTTTGTATTTATCACATTATAACTCACAGATCACTTTTTGTAAAGGGATAACCATTCCTCATATGACTTTGGTATTTCGATTGTATGATCAATACCGTCGAAACCAGCTTGCTCGAACAGCGGAACCTTTCCGGTTCGGTAAAGATAAGTGTCACGAAACTTCTTTTCTATCTGGCTACATTTGAAGTTCATATATTCATCCCAATCATCCACTAAACATTCTCCATTGATCTGGTGAAAAATTACCGTGAGTCTTATCTGTTCTGAAAGAATCAGAAAATGTTAGGATGATATCGCCCACAATAGAAACTCTGTACTGCATGAACTGGTCGGGGTTGTAAATTTTTTCAATATTTGGAGAATAATCTCTTTCACCAACACCATGGCTGAGTGCTGCAGGAAAAATCAATAATTCACCCTCGGTCGGAACAAGCCCCCAACTCATTGAGTTATCGATATCCCACTTTGTTACTCCATAGGTTTCACAAAACCCACTTGTGAACTCTGGTTTGTTTTCGGTGTAGAACCGTATTTCTTTATCATGATCATTTGGAATATTACAATAATATACGAACGAGAGATCAGAATCTCTATGATGGTGTGGACCGCAAGCTGTGTTCATGACGTTGAAATAACTCTTCGTGATATAAACATTCACTTTGCTAGGATCAACGTGTTGTTGCTCTATGCACTTTCTAACGCACTGAGAGATATAAAAATAGAACTCAATTAGTTTTTCATTTTGGTGCAAAAATGGATTGGTGACTTCGTTCGCTTTTCCATCAACGACAGAGTTCATGCAGTCTTCACGAACTATTCGTTTCACCATTTCGTTCTTATCATAATTAAACTCATATACAATCGTAGGAAAGAGCCTATGAGTTTTCACTATACCATCTCGCATATAATTCGTGATCTACATCTACAATACATTTGAAAACTATGACAGTTCTCAGCCTCATACATTTTTTAGAAAGAGGCATCGCTTTATGTAATGTTTTCGCTGGGAATGCTAGCACTCTATTGAACTTATATCTACAATATTTTATACAGTCACCATCCTCTGTAAATAGACCAGTGCCGCCCTCCCACTCGGGATCCCAATCTTGACATGGGTAATATATTGCAGTGACATCACCGTCATCTTTGTGTATACCTCCATCCAGTCCATATGTATGTGCGTTTGCATATGCACGAGTGGGTCGGAAGGATTGCTTGTAAACTTTTTCAAGCTGTTCGTTTATATTGTTCCACAACACTTTTATGTCGGGTTCTTCATCCATTCTATTTTCTAATACCTCTGACATGTTTCTTTGATCTTGCCAAATAGAGCGATGCCAATGCCACTGATGTGGGTCGTTTTTACCCGAAGAACTCCAGTTTGATCTCCACTCTTTATCATCGTGAAATCGATTCGAAAGTGTTACAGCATCATCATTTGCTAGAACACCATCGTGGAAGAACATAACCTCATCAAACATTTTGTGTCATTTTATTTGCCTCAAGAATGGTGTATAGATCCTCTGCGTCAGGATCCTCCCAATTAAATTTAGTTCTATCCAAAGCGCAAAATTTCCAAGCGAGAAGCTCAGCTCTCTTTCCAATTAAATCACGCACAGCCTCTCTATCATTGGTAGTTTCGTGTGTGAAATATTTTGTTCCATATATGCTGTGAAATAAACCAGCGAAACATACGTCTTCATCATGTTCTTCTAGAACGAGATGATCATATGTCTTTGATAGATGCTCAAGAAGGGTTCCTCTTCCGTGCGGGATCTTATCGGCTCCCAGTTCTTTTAGATGTCTCAAGCAGGTTTCTAATTTCATTTTTCTTTAGATTCTCGCAATCGTTTTTTTTCCAGGCTAATTTTTTCTTTCGCACTCATAATGTAAGCAGCACCTGCTAAAACTACAACAGCGACAGCCTCAGCTATTAGAACCCAAGGATCAGCATCTTTACTGTGTAGAATAATCAATCTACATAACGCTGTCATCGCAATGATAATCGGAAGTGTTACAGGTATTCTATGGCTGATATAATAAGCACCCACCATACCTACAATTTCTGTATAAATGAACAGCAAAAATAAGTCAGCAAGTTCTATGTTTTTATTTTCCCACATACCCAACACTTCGAGTGATGCGGCGACCACAGTCAGTCCACCTATTCCACCCAACATAATCTTTTCAGTTATAGTTGTGGTCCAATGTAGGTGCTGATTTAATTTATCGCGTTTCATCTTCTTGTTCTATAAAATATGTGTTGACCGATCTTAACAATACGATGATATCTTTTAGCCCAGTCTGGCGAAACGTAATCAGCATGATAATGTGTTGCGCCATCGGTGAAGTCATACACAACACCCTGTGCTACAGCAGATGCAACCATGTATGCAGTTTTCCAAAGATCTTCATTATATACCTTATCAGACTTACCATCACAGTACCAACTGAACTGGCATTTATGTTTGACAGGATAATATATTCTGTCGGAAGCGGGAATGTCTTTGAGCTTTCGAGTTTTCCACGACTCACGAACCGGACCTTCTTTTACAACATCACAGTATGTGTTGGGGAACCGAATATCATTCTTTCGATTATTCGTAACAAGCGCGACCGCGAGCTGCCCTGCTATCGATTCACCACGTGCTTCATGATAGACATTAGAAGTCAAACACTCGATTTGTTTTTCCGATATTAGTTTCGAAATGCTAACATCAGACTTAGAGCTGTGTGAGTAGGCTATCGCACTACAAACAACAGCAGTACCAAAGATCATTTTTTTTATCATGAGAAAATTATATCACATTATGTTTACATTGTAAAGGGAAGGTGAGGAGCTAACCATTGGCTCCTCGCGGATGTATTACGGCATCACCCGTGGTTAGTGGAGATGTTTCTGTTGCCAAGTACATCTCCGAAACTCCGAACACTAGTGCTATGCAGCTAGTGCCATTGGTGCAAAGTTATCGTTTGCAGTTATTATGGTCACTCGACCAGCGAGTTATCTCCTCGAAAACTTTATGACGCACGTCGATCCTATTTCGCCCCCATCAAAAGAAGACCAGATAAACTATACCAGAAAGCAAAGTTATGTCAGCACATACACTCCAAACGAGATATGCTCTAAACATCCATTTACCTGCTTTCTGTACTAAGGGGTTCTTCATCTTGACCCCCAATTAAAATCTTATCCACTCTAATCTCCTTTTGGTGGAGGCGTCGGGTACTGCCCCCGAGTCCGCTACGTTTATTCCTTTCCGAATCAACGATAACAAACTAATTATAATTCAAGAACTTTCATATGTAAAGGGATATCAAAACTCGGATTTAATAATACTCCATATGCCCCAAGCAAGTGCTGCATATAAACAGACCTTCATCAATGGCATTCCCGCGAAAAGCACGAGCGCAGCACCAGCGGCAACTATTGCTCCCTGATGTGAAGATCCTTCCATAATCCGATCTTTTATCCAGTTTAACATATGATTCTCCTATAGTTGTTTACCCTTCTCACTTTTTACATCATCAATGCTTTCCTCTGACAATGAGTTGTATTTAACTCTACCAGACGAAATTATGCACCCCACCCCAGATGGGTATGCTAAAACTATTGTGATTGTTTGCTTTTCTTCGTTGAAGTAGAAGATGCCCTTTCTTACGGTTCCGTCTTCACCCCAAATTATACTGGGGACTTCTTCATAAACAGTATTTAGTTCGTTATTGATTTCGGATAGAGGTCCGCAATAAGCTGGTTGCTCTAATTGTGGGGAATTAGGCGGCAACTCCTCCATCGGTGTCATCAATTGTGCTAGTGTTAATAGTGTTTTCATCGATTATCTTTCGCAGTTTGTTTGTGTATAGGTTTCTGTTTTTCATAAAAATTTGTGGCATATCGTAATCGTCAACCGAAACTAGAACTACAATACCAGGAGTTTCGATACCTGTTAATTCTTCAAACATTATCGAGTATGCTGTACACTGCAAAAAGTAATCTTCTATCCATTCCTCTTTTTTTAATTTACGGGATGTTTTAAAATCTATGATAGCATTTTTTCCAGACCATTGTCCCACCAAATCGCAACGACCTGCCAATTTTAGTTCGTGTGAGTATAGCCCTATCTCAGCTCCACGAACAACTTCCAAGTTTGCATCAATAACTCTTCGCAGACTTTTGAACGCTAGAAGAGACGTTGGCATTTCTTTTTTGTCTGGCTCTTGCCCATGCATAATATAATTTTCCATGAGTGTGTGAACCTTAGTGCCGCGTCTCGACGCCTGTGTTGATATTTTATTTGCCTGTTCTTCTCCTACTCGTTTTCTCCATGCCATGAGGCTCTTCATCTTTTCAGGTCGTCGACCCAAAACCGTAGTCACCGATGGATAACGATGGCCATCGGGTGTTTCGTAAACTCTGCCGGAATCTGTATTAAAAGAATGTATCTCTTCAATATCAACTAAATCATCACGAAACATATTTTACACGATACCTTCCTCCAACTTCGCTAGGATATATTCCTTCACGAGATCAGATCTAACTATGTCGTTCTCAGTGAACTCAATCTTTTCGAAGCTCTTCATACGAGAGACGACAGACATGAAACTATTTAGCCCCGAACGCTCATCCTCTCTCCATAAATCTGACTGCCTAAAATCACCACAGAATATCACACGGGAGCCTTCACCCATGCGCGTGATGACAGAGTCAAGTTCATGGAAAGTCATATTTTGACACTCATCAACAATAATTGTGTTATCCTTAAATGTCAAACCACGGAGAAACGAGGTCGTAGAAAACTCAACATATCCTCGGTTCTTAAGGTGTTTATAAGAGTCTTGCTTGTTCGAAACGATCTCATTACAAATAGCCTCATATGGTGTTTCATAGACTGCAGACTTTTCCTCCAGTTTTCCAGGGAGGAATCCTATGTCGCGAGTAGGAACGACACTTCGAATTATAGTAACAGGTCTTGGTTCTCTTCCTTCTATCACTGCCTCGAGTGCTAGATATAAAGAGATGAAAGTTTTTCCGGTGCCAGCGACACCATGTAGTATTAGATTTTTGCCCTCATTATATGCCTTGAAAGTTTTTTGCTGCCCTCTAGTTAGTGGGTATATGTTTTCGAGTTTTATTAACTCAGATTGCTGTTTAGATTTTGAACTTTTTGATTTTCTTCTGAGTTGCTTTTTTTCTCTCCGAGTAAGGTGATTCATATACTCGTTTGGAAAGGATTGATCAAAAAATTCAGCTACAGCAGCTTGTGACATATATTACTCCAAGTGTTATGGGAGTATCGTCACATAATGTTCGGTCACCACGTGTTGACATTACTCCTCGGGTTTTGATGTTTAATATTTCTTAGAACATCACGAAATCCCTGATCAGGTTTCATGCGAGCCGAAGCTACACCAGAAACTATGGGCGGTGAAGCAGGTGCTCGTTCCTTGTTAGGGTTATCTTGTAAGTATTTTTCCATTTCGGAGATGCTCATAAACATCTCCTCGACTTTTTGGGTTTTTTTGTCTCTAATAAGATACGTCGGCATATTTCACTCTTTCACTGTACCAAGAGGGGATCGCTCGGTTGGTCCACTTCGCGAAAGCTCTCTTATGATTTATATAGTAATTCCGATATGCTTCCACGGCGTCAGCATCTTTGGAATCTTCGGGCATGGCTTGAGGGAACTCGGTCATAGGTTCGATAGGGATGTTTTCCGGAAGCCTCTTTAAATATGGAGCCATCGTCATGCACTTGTGAACTTTACGATAGCGATGAGTGTACTCTTCGTTGAGTGCGATAAAGAGTTTATACAACCAGTCATAATTATCGGAGGATACACGACACCATACAGAACATGGATGATTTATATGAGTTCCTTGATAAAGATTGACCTCACGTTCACCAGTGAGACGCCAGCGTCTAGCTTTTCTACCTGATCTACTTTCGCCTATGTACTCGAAACCATCTAGCATTCTATGGGAAGTAGAAAGCAGCTGCGCAGTTTCGAGAATCATCTTCACGACATGTTTATCGCAGTGCATTTCGGCTGCAGTTTTCGGATCATAATCAAGCACAAAGACGTTCATGTTCTCGCTCCACTTTTTCGTACAACTCTTCTAAAGTTCCATCGTTATCCATATAAACATCAAACTCATTTTTCACCCAAGCATATTCGCTCGAATGAACTTCAGGATATTCTTCAGCCATAAGTTCAGGTTCATAGTAAGCCATGTCATACCATTCGGGCAGACCACGACGCACCATCCAAAGTTCACCAGCATTACGGTAGATCATCTCGACCTCATTAGGAAACCGAACATCACTGATAACAACATTCTTGTAATTCTGAATGCGCTTCTCAGCAGCTATAACCCAAACATCTTTGTGAAAATGATCACGAAGAATATCAGTGCCAATATACTGTAACGCATACCGAGGTGTAAAGCAAGGGATTTGTAATCGCTCTGCCCAAAACTCATCAACCTGCTCTCGTTGAACACGAGACTCTTCGGTTTTGCCCTCGAGCATCTCACGGTCCCAACCGAACAGAGAAGCACAAGCATCCTTCAACACATGAGCGAAACTTACAGGAACGAAATTATGTTTTTCCACCAGATACTCAGCAACTGTATTCTTACCACTACCGATGAAACCACATACACCAATAATCAAAGTCCATATTCCTCTCGAGTTTTCCAACCGTTCTGTAGAACATACTCTTCAACAGCATGCCCACCTCGCCGGAGTCCCTTTAAATCGATACCACGTTTTCTAGCCTCATAGATAGCATGACGTGTGCGACGATCATTGCTACCGAGTGCCTCGTGTAGATCTCTCTTTTCAAACCGACCATCACCGTCTTGAAGTAACTGCTGAATGGTCGCAATCATTTGGTCGCGGTGTAAGCGCATCACGTCATCCGATTGTACTTCCTAAGCAAATGACGAAGTACAGTTTCCCAATAATTTTTACTCCACTCACTCTTCGCATTTTTCAAAGCAGTTTGGGTATTATCAATCAGCCTCGTTATGTGTTCCTCATTCATGTTCCCCACCAGGAGCTCTTCCAAGACCGCCAGTGAATTTAGTTTTTTGAGCTGTTTTGAAAGTTGCGACAGTGATACAAAGACCAGCAATCAAAAGAAGATGAGCAACTGCCGATATACCAAAAACGAACCAGGATCCTATGTAGAGAGAAAATATAATACACCACATCCAAGCAAGAATCTGCATAACCATATGCCGAACGCCCATATCAGGAACTGCGCTCAGAGGATTAAGTTTGTTGTCCATCACAACGTTCCAAGAATCAACAATAAACTTTTGCATTATTTTTTACTCCTGTTTCTCACAATTTTTTGAAGAGTCCTTTCTAGATCTTCAACATCTTTTACTGCAGGATTTGACGCAACACGTTTCACCGTTTCCCAAGGGAAACATTGGTAGGGACTCGTGCGCCAAAGATTCTTCAGTTCTTCTCTAGCTATTTCCATTTCATTCTCCGTCATGATTTAATTATTATAATCTATCTGAGAGTTAAATGAAAGGGATATTCTCCACTCATTAGAATCATTTGATTCGACTTGGTGCATACACCATGAGGGAAACAAAATAATTTTTCCAGGCTCTGGATCATATTTCACATTTCTATATGTTTGCTGTTCTGTGGCTGCAAAGTCCCAACAGTTGTCTAAGATATTTTTGTTAGGATTTTCAAATACAATGTTTCCTGGATAACCTATTTTCGGAACCTTTATATACACAACACCGGATAACATAGATTGGGGATGTACATGCTGAACATTGAAGTTGCGAGAGCCATTTATGTTGATCCACATATTATCTAAACGAAGGATCCCTGGATAATTGTGGCACGACCAGTACTCGTCAAGAGTGTAAGCGATCAGTGGTCTTATCTCAGATAACTCCGGAGCATCTAGGTTGAGATCACCGCTTTGCCACCCACCCCTGTTTGACAGTTCACGACCTTGGCTTTCCTCTTTCAATTTAAAGGCATACTTTTCCAACGACTCAATATCAAAGTCCAACATTTCCCATGCAAAAATAGTCGGGAAGAACCATTCGTAATTTAATCCCATATGATCATCCTCTTGTTCGATCTCATTTGCTTCATGTATATCCAAAAGTTGAGATCGTATTTTTGGATCACCAATTTCATATATCGATCGCTCTCTTGGCAACTTCAACTCACAAAACATATGAGCTAGATTTTCTGCTTCATCTCCTATGATACTTCTTACTATGTCGCGAGAGGTGAGAGTTTTGTGTTTATATATTTCGGTCCCATATATCGAGTGAAATAAACCTGCGTCACAAACTTCCTGTGATGCACCATCCCCCTCTAATAATTTATAAACCCCAAGCAGGTGATCTGAGAGCTTCCTTGTGCCATGGGGTGAGTCACATATTTGATTGACGAACGTGAACTTATTTGGAGCAAAATTAAAATTGATCACAATCCTTCGAGCATATTTTGAAGGATTCCCTGCAGCATGTAGGAGTCCCTTATGAAAAAAAACCATCGTCCCTTTTTTCGGCGCGATCCGCTGCCGTATCGTAGGAGTCACATAATCATCGTCTGGGTGCTGTACCTTTTCGTTGAAGAATACCGTATCACCATCTGACTCGTTTACATAATATAGACCAACGACACCGAATCCGAAGCCATCACTGTGCGGAACGCTATGGTCTACGAAATGTTCATATGGATATTTTAGATTGGCTTTCGTTCTAACGAGTTCATGACCCTCAAAATAGTCGGGGCTGATTAGCAAGCTGGTTATATCTTGTAGATCCCCATTACACATTTGAGGAGTGTCGTAAACACTCGGTGTATTTTTTGTATAATCTTTTTGCCATGGGTTGAACCAACCTATAGAACTGGCACTGGCTGTCCAGAGAAACGAGGGGTCGTTCATTTGATGTTCAATCTGATCTTGAACGTGTGCAGGAACGAAGTCATCGATGACTACGATTTCGCCAGCATTTACTCGTTCAAGGATATCTCGCATGATAAATAATATTGCTATGTGGTTACGAAAAAATTTAATTCTGATTGATGTTTACTACTATATGCCGGATCCTCCGCATCTGATCCAAGAGTTTATCTGGCAGACCGACGATATAACTCCCGAGCTACCAAGGGTGCACAAATTTCTGAATTACTGGAAAGACAATATCGATGCGGTGATACAGGAAGTTAAGGTATCCTACACTGATGGGAGCGGCGAAATAAGATTTGCCGATGATTTCATTCAGCATTGAATTCCTATTTTTTTCAGCAACTCACGACCGCCGAACTCTAGATCTGATACCATATCTTGATATTCTATAACAGCAATATCAGATAGTACCATCTCAATCAGAACACGACATTGTCTTTGCCTTGAGGGAGGAAGTGTGTCTACCCACCACTCTAGGATTCCTTGATTATCATAGTGAAAAATTTGGTTGATCAGTTTCCTTTGGGCTGGGCGAAGCCCATCCAATAAAACACCCAATGAAGGATCTCTGCGTACACTACCCATTTTTCGCAACCCACTCCTTTAGATCTTGAAAAGTAGGAAAGTAATTTGAGTTGAATGAAAAGCTAGAAACTTTGTTCCCATTGGGATCCTTGAGCTCATGAGTGATCTCACCGTGCCCATCTTTGTCATTGCCTTCCCATGTGCCAGTATATTGCCACCCTTCCCAGTTGACGCTATACATTACCAGCTACCTCCGTTCTTTCCACCTTTATTTATACTATCCTTGTTTATGTAGGACTCGATAACTTTTCTCAGATTTCTAATTTCACCAAGAAGCCAAAAAATATTAACGAGCATTGCGACTAAGATTATCACAAAAATTAATTCACTCCAGTCTATCACAACAACACCTCCTTCAATATGTGTTTCCGTACTTTCAATCCGTTCTCCATCTGTTGAAAATATCTAGCGCGAGGGTCACTATCAAACCACGTTGGCAGTTCGTGAGTGCGCGGAAAGGGATGCATGACGATAGCTTTATCATTCAGCATATCGGCAACACTTTCAGTGACCACGCAGTTATCCTTCATCTTGAGATAGTCGCGCTTATCGAACCGCTCGCGCTGAGTTCGTACGACATAAAGCACATCAGAGAGACCGAGGCTATACTCAGCATCCTGCGGATCGCTAGAATGCATATGCTCACCATATTCTTTAGGAAGTTCGAAGCCTTCTGGTGATATGCAGTGAAACTTATTATTGGATCCTAGAGCCTTCACCAAACTATGAATCGTTCGCCCATACTTCAGATCACCCATAACAGTGATCACTAGGTTTTCTAGAGTCCCGAACTCTTTGTATATGGTATATAGGTCAAGCATCGTTTGCGTAGGATGCTCACCGTCACCGTCACCCGCATTGATAATCGGAACTGGGGAAACTTCAGCAGCCGCTGCAGCTGCACCCTTTTCGGGATGTCGTAACACGATTCCGTCGACATACGATCCTATCGTTCGTATCGTATCCTCAAGAGTTTCACCTTTAGCAACCGAGGAATATTGCACCTGATTGATCGGTAGCACACTGAAGTTCAGATCTTGAGCAGCTGCCCAGAAAGAACTGCTAGTCCGCGTTGATGGTTCGTAGAAAAGAAGGGCAACTTTCTTGTACAATCCTGGCAAAAGAATGTTTCTGGGATATCGTCTCGGACTCGAGTCCACGCTTTTTACCCCAGAGAAGAAATCTATATCTTCTATTTTTATAAAATGTTTTATCATTTATATTGCACCGCATAAGTGTATCGAAAATATGGGCAACAGCCGTTCGGTGTCATAGCAGCGTGAGGAAGTTCCCCATCAAATACCACAACTCTGTTTGGTTTAAACAGAACAGTCTTCTCAGCATCGGTGTTTTGCTTGTTCATAAAGAGAAGATGACCACCCCACTCAACTTTCCAGTCTAGATTAGCGAAGAAAATTATAGTGATGTGGCCAACTCCATCGGTGTGAATCACATTATAATCGGCTGAGGTCACACAGTTCACAAGGTTGTTGACGATTTGTTTACGATCGATGCCATAGTTCTGACACAGGGTCTGATAGAACGGTGTATCAAACCAACCCATGTTACGCATATCCTCCTCCGAGTATCCCGAGCGGATATTGCTCTTAAGAACTGAGTCGTCTTTGCGTAACACGAAGTCAGTTGCGTTCGTAGAGAAGTTCGAGTTTTGTATGAAGCTACAAAAGTTTCTCAGCGTCGCAAAATTAAAGCAGTCGTCGTAAACGTCAATCATTCGCAGATATCTTTGAACGTATCGACTCGGAATACTTCCATCTTTCCGTAGTTGTCCTTCAAGAGACTGTAGTTGAGTGGGATACCATACTTCCCCTTACCACAATGTGTTTCATATGCACTGATATGCTTTTGAGGCACCAAGAAATAATCGAGTGTTTTGGTGAAGTCGTTATACACAACACATCGGAGATCACCCTGTTTGCCACCAGTGTTAGAAATCACACCTTTGATAGCTTCATAGTGACCTGTTGAGGAACGCTTGTCCTTGATCTCTTTAAGAGAAACGCTGCTCGTTTTAGCATCCGATAGATCTTCAACGAAATCATAGCTATCTTGAGCCTCACCTTGTTCGTTAGCCCAAGTGAGACCAGATTCCATAGCGATGCATTTTTCGAACAACCTTTCGACATTTAAATCATCACAATCGACATCGCCACTGTCAACAGCTTTGGCGAGGTCGGGTAAATAATTCCTGATAACTTCTTGGAATATCAAATCATTCTTTGAAGTTTCCCCAGTGGTATCGATTGATTTCTTAGACCCAGATATTTCAATTACGTTTTCCATGATATATTCTCCTCTCATCATATTATAATTATAACTGATTCTAGACATTTGTAAAGGGAATTAAGATTCTCCACTCTGCTCAGTGATATAGCGA
>LULV01000001.1_pt1 | contig 159503 bp, 230 predicted proteins | sample 728081 | NCBI WGS metagenome assembly LULV01 (sample SAMN03860280, study PRJNA289734) | marine metagenome | biome: seawater column; feature: ocean; material: water; isolation source: Red Sea water column Station 108 - depth 25m | place: Saudi Arabia: Red Sea | collected 2011-10-15 | depth 25 m | reverse complement strand
ACAAAATAGAATGCAATTATATACTGATTATGAAATGATGGATAAGGATCCTATTATTTCTGCTGCATTAGATATATATTCTGATGAATCCACATTAGCAGATCAGTTTGGAGATATATTATCAATTAAAACAAATAAAACTCATATACAAAAAATACTTCATAATTTATTTTATGATGTATTGAATATTGACTTTAATATGTGGCCATGGATTAGAAATGTAGCTAAATATGGAGACTTTTTTCTCAAATTAGATATATCTGAAGGATTAGGAATTATAAGTGCAAGACCATTATCAGTATATGAAATTGAAAGAATGGAGGAGTTTAATCCAACTGATGGAGAATATGATATTAAATTTAGACATTCATCTACAGAACAAATGTCATATGATGTGTTTGAAATAGCCCATTTTAGAATGTTATCTGATTCTAACTTTCTTCCATATGGTAGATCAATGTTAGAAGGAGCGAGACAGGAATTTCAAAAACTAATGATGTTAGAAGATGCAATGCTTATACATCGTATAATGAGAGCTCCAGAAAAACGTATTTTCAAAATTGATATTGGTAATATTCCACCAAATGAAGTTGATTCATTTATGGAAAATATTATTAATAAAATGAAAAAAGTTCCATATGTAGATAAAAATACAGGAAATTATAACTTAAAATTTAATTTAAATAATATGCTTGAAGATTATTACTTACCAGTTCGTGGAGGTAATAGTCAAACACAAATTGATACATTACCAGGAATGACCTTTACTGGAATTGAAGATATTGATTATGTGAAAAACAAAATGATGGCAGCTTTAAAGATACCCAAACCATTTTTAGGATATGACGAAGGTGTTGAAGGAAAAACAACGTTAGCATCAATGGATATACGTTTTGCTAGAACAATTGAACGTATACAAAAAATTGTTGTTTCTGAATTAGCTAAAATTGCTATAGTTCATTTATATGCACAGGGGTATGAAGGAGAAGATTTAATTGGTTTTGAATTAGAATTAACAGCTCCATCTATAATTTATGACCAACAAAAAGTTGCTTTAATGAATGAAAAAATTCAACTTGCTGTTGCAATGAAAGATTCAAAATTAGTTTCTGATAAATACATATATGAATACATATTTAATATGTCTGAGGATGAATGGTTAGAAGAACGTAACAATGTTGTAGAAGATTTAAAATTAAGATTCAGACAAAATCAAATTGAACAAGAGGGTAATGATCCTACTATAACAGGAACATCATATGGTACGCCGCATGATTTAGCATCAATGCACATGAGCACAGATGATGTTGAAGAAAAAGATAAAGGCGGGAGACCACCAGAAGGCATTAAATATGGGCAACATAAAAATCAAATGGGCTGGGATCCGACAGGTGCAAAAACAATTAAACAAGCAACATCTACCACATTTCAACCAGATCCTAGAGACAGAGGACGACATGTAACTGTTGCAACTGAACACTCTGATATACTTAAAAAAATTAAAAATAAAACCTCAAAAATATTAAATGAAAATCCAAAAACATCTACAGATAATAAGTCAATGTTAGATGAAAATAATATTTTATAAATAAACTGATATTTATATGAAAGAAATCGTGTGTAGAAATGAAAAATCTTAAACATTCAAAATATAAAAATACAGCAATTCTTTTTGAGATGCTAGTTAGAAAATTAACATCTGAATCGCTAACATCTGATAAATCTATAACAATTGATATTATCAAAAAATATTTCGGAAAAAATACAGAATTATCAAAAGAGTTACAATTATATAATTCATTAATTAAAGAAACATTTAAATCAGAAGCTCAAGTTTTAGAATTTATTCGTGCATGCAAGAATGCACATAATAAACTAAATAAAGGATTATTAAAACGACAACGCTATAATTTAGTAAAAGAAATATCAGAAAGTTTTAATTTCACAAAAATTTCAAAAATTAGAATTAATAATTATAAAGAATTGGCTTCTATATATAAAATAATGGAATACGCAGAAGCAGATAATCCTAAACAATTAATGGATTGTAAACAAGTACTTGTTGAACATATATTACATGAAGAAACTGCAACTCCGAAAATTGACAATTTAATTGATTCATATAAAAATCAAAACAAAGATTTAAGATTATTAAGTTATAAATTATTAGTAGATAAATTCAACGAGAAATATTCAGTATTAAATGAATCCCAAAAAGATCTTTTAAACAAATATATTACACACGTTAATGATACTGCATCAATGAAAGAATATTTTAGTACAGTAATACCAACAATTAAAAGTCAATTATCTGAACAAAAATCATTGATTACTGACAAAGTAACAAAAATAAAAGTTGAAAGATTATCTGAAATGCTTTGTAACGTTGAAACTATAAACAACATCAAAGAATCACATATTTTAACATTATTAAGATATTTTGATTTGATAAAAGAGTTAAAAGAGGTAAATAAATGAGATCATTTTTAAAAGAAATAGAATCAAAATTTCAAGAATTGCAAGAAAAGGAATTAGATCGTGATGGTGATGGAGATGTAGATTCTGCTGATTATTTAATGGCAAAAGATCAAGCTATTAAAGCTGCAATGGCAAAACAAAAGTCTAATGAAATGATAACAACTGACGACGAAAAAATAGCTATGGATTTAGATGCTAAAGGTAAAGATGTGAAATTAGTAGTTAAAGAAGATGATATAGATGAAGCACATTGTAATACAAAACAAGAAGACGTAGATGAAGAAGTTGTAACAGAAGATAATATTTCAGATTTACAAGATAAAAGAGTAGATGCAGTTGCTAAAGCTATTGCGAAACGATTTCCAAGTATTAAAGATGATGGTATGTTAAGAGGTACTATTAGAATGGCGTTGTCTGATTATATATTTAATGAAGATATTGATGAAATTAGTCAAAGTTCAGGAGTAGCATCATACCCGACCCCAAATGCATTTAAAGATCCAGACGCACCAGAAAAAAAATATACTTATGCATCAGTATCAGAAGCAATGGATCAAAAATACGTACAAATGATTGAATCATATTCAAGATTTGCAACTGGTAATGCAAAAGCAACACCAACACAAACTGTTAATGGAACTATAAAAGAAGTAGCAAAAAAGTTACAAGAAATAGAAAAATTAGTTAGATATACTTCTAGATTAAAAAATGAATCTGGAATAGCTGGTTCAACTTATGGTAAATCAACAAAAAACGCTTTAGGTAAAATTTCTGAAAGATTATTAAAAATTTCTGAAAGAATAAGAAGTTTAGGAGAATAACATGAGTAAATCATTACTAGTAGAATATATGCCATTTAAACCATTAGGCACAGTTACAGAACAAGCAGCTGCAGAATATGGTATTCCTGGAGGATTAATTGTTCAAGGAGTTTTGCAACGAGCTGGAGCTAAAAATCAAAATGGACGTGTATATCCAAAATCTATTCTACAACGTGAAGCACAAAAATATCAAAAAGAATATGTTAGTCAAAATAGAGCATTAGGAGAATTAGATCATCCAGATTCATCTGTTGTAAATTTAAATAATGTTTCTCATAATGTATTAAAAATGTGGTGGGATGGTAATGATTTAAAAGGAGCCGTACAAATACTTGAAACTCCTGCAGGAAAAATATTAAAATCATTATTTGATGCTGGTATTACATTAGGTATATCTAGTAGAGGATTAGGGTCAGTTAAGGAATTATATAAAGAGTCTGCTGTTGAAGTTCAAGAAGATTTTGAGTTAATTTGTTTTGATTTTGTATCAAATCCATCAACTCATGGAGCATTCCTTCGTCCTACAAGAATGAATGAATCAGTTAATAACACAATAGAAAATAACAAATACGACAAAGTAAATAATATAATAACTTCAATACTTTGTGATAACGGGAAATGCAGGATTTAAAATGAAAATACGAGAATTATTAGAGGCATTAGAAAGCGAGCCAATACAAATAACTACTGAACAAAAGCGTGAATTTGTAGAGTCTGTAAAAAATTACTCGAGCCTAGGCGAATCAGTTTATAGTAGAACAGATTTGCAAGAGCTTTGTGAAAAAATAAAACATATGGTAGAAATGGCTCAACAAGTCACATTAGCAGAAGGCGATTGGTTTGATGGTATTACTGTTAATCGACATATGAAAGGACTAAACGAATCATATAAAATTTTCGAAAAAACAGCACAAGAAATGTCTAGATTACAAGAAAGACTTTCAGCTGCATATGAAGATATAGGACAAGGATTAAGCAAGTATTTTGAAATAAATTAATTTTGAATTTAGAAAAAAACTTCTTATAATATAAAGGAATTAGATGCCGAATAGAAATACATACCGTGACTTCTTTGGTATGAAGCCAAAAGTCCAAGAAGCTGATTTAACAAATAAATTGACTGACTATAAAGGTGGTGTACTTTATAAATTACACGATCCTAGTACAGCTATGGATGTTAAGTCAGATATCAGGCAGTTTGCCGAGAAAAAAGGTATGCATATCATAAAAACAAAATTCAAAGACGATCAAGGTATTGGATTCTTTTATTTTAGATTAGGTGAAGATCCTGGAAAAGAATCGCAACGAATACAAGGATTTATAAGTCAACTTCCAGAAGTAAACAAATTTAAGTTCACAACATTAGAAAGCGATAAACCAGAAGTTGAAGAACCAAAATCAGAGCTTCCTTTAGAACCAACATCAACTCCAGAGCCAGCTCCTGAACCAAAATCACCAACTCCTGATACAGAACCAAATATACAAGTATAAACATGTTATAATTAAAAATTAAGTTATGTCTAAAAAAAATAAAGCTCATTTATCAATCGTTCCTGGAAATACAATGTCTACTAAAGTTGTAGGGAATGATATCAATTTCGCATTAAGAATGTGGAAAAAACAAACAAAGTCTGCTGGTATACTAGAAACATTGAAATCAAGAAAAGAATATATTAAGCCCAGCTCTATTAAACGGGAAAAACTAAACGCAGCAAAATACAAACAAAAAATCTTTGATTTAAAAAACAGTTACTAAAACATCTATCTAATATAAGCCCCAGCTACAATTGTTGGGGCGGTTTACTGTTTTTTTACTTGGTATATATTTATTTTAAATACGCTATCAAATATATAGTGTCGATTATGTTATTAATTTTTATATTAAGATTCTGAATAATCTTATTTCCAAAATCAATTTAAGGAGAAAAAATGGACGCAAAGTCAGATTTGCTTAAAGAAGCAATTGCTGATGCTAAGGCTGTTAAAGAAACTGCACTAGCGAATGCAAAGATTGCTTTAGAAGAAGCATTTGCTCCTAGGATACAATCAATGTTATCAACTAAATTATCTGAAGAATTAGACGAAGAAGAAAGTATAGCAGACGCTGAAGCCATTATGGCAGATACAGAAACAGAAAAAACTCCATCAATGGAACTAGACATAGAACCGGAAATAGAAATGCCGGCTGAACCTGTAGCTGATGTAGCTGATGTAGCTGAAGAAATGGAACCAGAAATGGAAATGCCAGCACCAGTAGAAGAAGATACTCTCGACGTCAATATGACAGAAGAAGATGTAACAGAAGATTTAGAACTAGAAGCTATTATTAGAGAACTTGAAGAAGATTTAAATGAGGAAGAATTAACTGAAGATGAATTATTCGAAGATGAATTAACTGAAAAAGCTCATGGAGGCGGAGAAGATGCTGAAGAAGCAGAAGCCGAAAAAGACTTAACTTCAGAAGAATTTATCGATGAAATTATCGAGTCTATCTTAGCAGAAGACGAAGATGGTATGCCAACTGAGGGCAGAGGAATGCCAATGAATGATGCAGATGCAGATTCTAGTGACGAACATTCTAAAGAAATGCCAACAGAAGGTAGAGGTGATAAAAAGAAAAAAATGGAGAATATAGAAGAAGAATTAACTGAAGCTTATGACACCATTGAATCTTTACGTGAAACCATCAATGAAGTTAATCTTTTAAATGCAAAACTTCTTTTCACAAACAAATTGTTTAGAAATTTTGAATTGAGCGAAGATCAAAAAATGAAAGTAATTGAAAATTTTGATAGAGCTGGTACTACAAGAGAAGTGAAACTTGTATTCACTACATTGGCAGAGAACTTCACAGTTCCTACCAAGAAAAAGAAAATGGTTAAAGAAGGCGCAGCCTCTAGACCAACTGGTACTACAACCGCTCCAACAAAGAAAATTATAAACGAAGGAAACCAATTAGCTAATAGATGGAAAAAATTAGCTGGTTTGTTAGATTAAATAAGGAAATAAAAAAATGGAAATCTCATCATTATTGGAAAACAATAATCCTTCCCAAAGAAAAGCTGCCGTAGGGTTAGTTCAAAAATGGGAAAAGACAGGTCTTCTTGAAGGATTAAAAGGAGATACTGAAAAAGCTGGTATGTCCCAGCTACTTGAGAACCAGGCTAGACAACTAGTAAAAGAAGCATCTGCTACTGGTACCACTGAAGGTGCTGAAGAGTGGGCAGGTGTTGCACTTCCATTGGTTAGAAGAATCTTTGCTGAATTTGCAGCAAAAGAATTTGTTTCTGTACAACCAATGAATTTGCCATCTGGACTTGTATTTTATTTAGATTTTAAATATGGTACAGCTCAGCCTGGATTCGAAACAACAGGTGGTGACTCGGGAGAATTCCCGTTTGGTTCACCAAATGCAAACAACTCAATGTTCGGTGTAACTTCTGATGAAGCTGATGCTTCTGGAGGTTTATACGGGGCTGGTAGATTTGGATATTCAATTAACGAAGTAGTAGTAACTGCTTCAGCAACTACAGCTGCAGCTACTTCTGCGTCTGTAAATTATGATTCAGACTTAGCATCAATTGCTTATACATTAGATGAAGTATCTATCCCATTAGCATCGTTATCAGGATCAGATTCTACTGCAGTAAGATCATTTATTTTAGAATCTGGGTCAGGTGCAACTATGACACAATATAATGCTTTTACAAGAGTAGAAGGATCAAATGTAGTATTTGTTGTTTCTGGATCAGGCGGAACTATCGAAGATGGTGATTATCAAGTATCATATAGTAAGCAACCAGTAGACTTTACAAGAGGTGATTTTGAAGATCAAGATCCTTTCAAAGGCGGTGGTGCTGGTACTGGTATCAATGAAGGTACTGATATTGATATCCCAGAAGTAAATTTAGAAATGCAGTCCGAACCGATTGTCGCTAAGACAAGAAAATTAAAGGCTGTATGGACACCTGAATTTGCTCAAGATTTAAATGCATATCACTCAATTGACGCTGAAGCTGAATTAACTTCAATGTTAAGTGAATATGTATCAATGGAAATTGATCTTGAAATTTTAGACATGTTGATCAACGGAGCTGTAACAACAGAATTCTGGTCAGCTGTAAGTAACTATATCTGGAATGGTGTAGACAATTTTGAACAAAAAACTGCTGGTGGCGGTGGATATTATAACACTCAAGGAGAGTGGTTCCAAACTTTAGGAACTAAACTTCAAAAAGTATCTAATAAAATTCATCAGAAAACACTCAGAGGTGGTGCTAATTTCTTAGTAACTAGTCCTGCTGTAGCAACAGTCCTTGAATCTATTCCTGGATTTGCTGCTGACACAGATGGTAACAAAATGGAATTTGCCGCTGGTGTTCAAAAAATTGGTGCAATCAATAACAGATACACAGTATACAAAAACCCATACATGAAAGAAAACGTAATCCTTATGGGATATAGAGGAGCGCAGTTCCTTGAAACAGGTGCAGTTTATGCTCCATACGTGCCACTTATCATGACTCCATTAGTATATGATCCTGTAAACTTTACTCCAAGAAAAGGTGTAATGACAAGATATGCTAAGAAAATGGTAAGACCTGAATTCTATGGTAAAGTATATGTTCATGGATTAAATACTTTGTAAGAAATTAATTTAATTTTTTAATTACAAAGCATTAACTATTAAAGTAAGGGATGATTCGTCATCCCTTTCTTACTGTTTAGATATTTATATTAAAAGAAGTACTATGGCAGCACCTAGAACAAAATATTCAATACAATCAAGAATTCGTTATAAAGGAAATTTAATAGATGTTTTAGATCGTATACGTGCGATAAGATTAGTCCTAATGGTTCATATAGAAAAAGATTTAGGCAAAGGAGAAGAGCTAGTAACAATTAAAATAATGACTCCATACCCTCCCAGAAAATCATATAAAGCTATACAACGATTATCAATTGGAAAAATTGAAACATTAGAGCAGATGCAATTTATACAATCTACTTTAACAAAATTACAGTAAAGGAATTTAAATGGATTATAGCGTAAACAAACCAATTTGGCCCGGAAGCTCATCATTTAGTCCAGGAGATACGCCATTTGGATTTTTTGATAATGATACACTCTTTCAGCAACATGCAGATAGTTTTGCAAAACATGCAGCACAAACTGTAGGGTATCCAATAATGGATGTTGAACTAATTGATATTAATTTTTATACTGCATTTGAATCTTCAGTTGTTGAATACTCAAATCAAATCAATCAAATTAACATTGCCAATAATTTACTAAGCACATTAGGAATCAATACTGGTTCTAACTTTTTAACTGATGAAACATTTACTGGAACATTGGTTGGATCATCTCTTTCTTATGTTACTAAGTTGTCAAAGACATATGGAACTGAAGCAGATTCTGGAGGTAATTTAAAATGGTATTCTGCTTCAATTGATATAGTAGATGGACAACAAAATTATAGTATCAGAGAAGCTGTAGAAAAAACATTAGGAATAACTTTATCAAACTCTAGTTCAATCGAAGTTAAACGTGTATTGCACAATGTTCCTCCAGCTATTATTAGATATTTTGACCCATTTGTAGGTACAGGTTTAGGATCACAACAGCTATTAGATGCATTTGATTTTGGAGGATTTTCACCATCTGTTAATTTTATGATGATGCCATTACATCAAGACTTATTAAGAATACAAACAATTGAATTTAATGATAGAATTCGTAAATCTCATTTTTCATTTGAAATACATGGAGACGATATAAGATTATATCCAACACCGGGAACTACAGGAACCGCAGCTGCGCCATTCTATGAAAATGTTTGGTTCGAATTTATTTATGAAGATCAAAAAGCTAGTGAAGCAATATTATTCGGTAATACAGCTGCAATGAACAACGTTGTCACAGATGGATCTAATATTCCATATACATATCAAAAATATTCTAATATCAATGATATGGGAAGATCTTGGATATTTAGATATGCAACAGCATTAGCGAAAGAAACATTAGGATATGTAAGGAGCAAATACTCAACAATACCAATTCCTAATTCAGATGTTACACTTAACGGATCTGACTTAATAACACAAGGACAATCTGAAAAAGATACATTAATTACGCAGCTACGAGAGTTTTTAGAGAAATTAACAAAAGAGAGTATGATGACAAGACAACAAGCTGAAAATGATGCTATGAACGAAGTATTGTCTAAAATACCAACAAAAATTTATATAGGGTAATATGGCGTTATTCGGTGGATCAAGAGATGCTAAGTTTTTAGCTTCGATTAATGCGGAGCTATTAAATTCAATAGTTGATACAGAAATTGAATTCTATAAATTAGTAATTGAGCAATCAAATTCTAATATATACGGAGAGTCAGTTTCAAAATCATACTATGATTCAATATTAATACCTGCACTAATTACCAAAGAAAATAAAAATTCTGTTATGGATGATTATGGACATACATATACAAGAACAGCACAATTTGGAATATCACGCGATATATTAGTTACAGCTGATTTTTATCCAGAAGTAGGTGATATTATTAAATGGGATAATGAATACTATGAAATTGAAAATGTAGATGCAAATCAATATTTTGTAGGTAAGAATCCTGAAACTTGGCCAAATGGAGAAAAATTTGGATATAGTGTATCTGTATTATGTGATACCCATGCAACAAGACAAACGCCGACAAATATTAGAAAAATGCGATTTGGTAATGCAAAAGATGATAAATCATATAAAGGATTTTAATGCCAAGATATCGAAGAAAAAATATTGATCGTAAGACTAATAAGCCAGATCTAAAAAGAACGGTTACCCCTAGAGATGACCAAATTTTAAATAGAGCTGAACAAATACGAAGAGATGATGATGTTGTCAAGACACCCAAAAGAACTTTATATGATATTGATTATGCAATAAAATGGTTTATTGATAACGAAATACAGCCACAGATTGAAGCTAATAACGAACTAATAAAAGTACCAGTAATATTTGCTAATGGCGAAAAATGGGATAATGTACGGAGGTTAGGCTATTTGCGTGATGAAAAAGGGATGCTACAATCACCAATTATTGTATTGAAACGAAATTCTGTAGTAGAACGAGATCAATTACGTAAACTAGATGTTAATTATCCAGTACCAGGAAATTTTTTATCATATCGAAAAAAATATAATAAACGTAATCGATATGAAGATGAGTTATTTCCAATACCAAAGCAACAAAGATCAGAATCAAATGAAATCTATGTATTACCAATACCAGAATATGTAGATGTTGAATATGATATGATGATATGGACAGATTTTACAACACAAATGAATGAATTAATTGAACAAATTATGCCGTATGGAACATTTGCTTGGGGTAATGAATTCAATCAATATAGGACGTTCGTACGACAGATTAATTTTGAAACTATAAATACGGTTGGAGATGATAGATTAGTTAGAGCTACAACATCTTTGACAGTAAATGGAACACTGATGGCAGATCAAGAATATCGACAATCGACAGTGCAAAAACGATATTCTATTAAGAAAATTCAGTGGGCAGTTGTTATTGATGTAGAAGAAGATATATTTAGCACTACAACAGTACCACAACAATTAATCGATGCACAACAGCGAATTATTTCTGGAAATTGTGTAATGGTTTCAAATACAACTTCTGGAGGCAGTTCAACAACAATAGACGCTGGTACAATGACATATCTCACTTCGTTAGTTGACAAAAATGGAACGTATGTTAGTGGTAATACAATTACAATTTCATCTTTAGCAGCAACAAATCCATTAACAGCATTGCCAGCAACAAAAAATGAATTTGATGTCTATATAAATGGACAATATATTGATAAAGTAATATATACATGGAGTCCTAGTAATAGTTCAACACAAACAATTATATTTGATACTGCTACATTAGGATATGCATTAGAAGCAGATGATGTAATAATTGTAAATGGAAGATGGGATAGTTAATGGGTAGACAATTTAAAGGTAAACAGTTAAGTGATAATTTATCATTATCAGGATCATTTTCTGGATCATTTCAAGGAGATGGTTCCCAACTAACAGGAATAAATTCTGGATCAATTCCTACATTACAAAGTGTAACAGATCAATCTTCTACTACTACAAATAGTATTATATTGCAAGGAAGTGGAAATCAATTTGAAGCTGGAAATGCATTTTTTAAAAATGATGATGATACTGCAGCTCAACTTCATTTAGGTTTAGGGACTAGTACTTCTGCATTTATTTCAACTCAACGTAATAGATTAACCTTTAGAGGAGGAACATCTGGTAATTTATCTAGCGGTAGTGCTTTTATGACAATAAATCGCCCCTTATTTGCTGCAGGAATATATGTAGAGACAGATAATTTTTTCACATCAACAGAAGCAGTAACATTATATGCATCTCCAACAACTGCTGAAACAAATGCCTATTTTGGAGCTTATACAAAACAAGGTTCAGGATATTTTGCTACAACTCCACATAAATTCATAGGATTTAATGAATACAATTACAATAATGGCTATGCTGGTACTTCTATATTTCATACTTCTGGAAGTAATTCGTATAAAGGTATACTATTAGATTTTGAAGGAAATGTAGAAATACCATCTGGAAGTATTTCTGGATCAGCAAATTCAACAGCATCATTTGGTACATACTTAGGAGATGGTTCCCAATTATCTGGAATATCAAGTACACCATTTCCGTTTATAGGTAATGCTATAATAACAGGCTCATTAACAGTATCAGGATCATTTAATGCTTTTAGAGTTAATTCATCAGATATTATATTAGGTGAAGAAGCAGGAGAGAGTATAGATGGTAATAATACACAATTTAATGTTGTAATTGGAAAAAAAGCAGCTAATACCATGACTTTAGGTGATTACAATGTTTTTGCTGGATTCCGAGCAGCAGTAAACGGAATAGAGCCTGAAAATAACGTTGCAATTGGTAGAGCTGCTGGTCATTCCATTGGAAATTCAAAAAATAATGTATTCATAGGATATAGATCAGGATATGGACGTGGTGTTAGTCAAACAAATCAAGTTTATTCAAATAATGTAGGAATAGGTTCATTTGCATTAAATTCTTTATTTGAAAATGATTACAATGTTGCTATTGGTCGTAATGCACTATATTTAACAAAAGGCGAAAGTAATATTGGTATAGGATATAATGCAGGATACGAACAAACTACAGGCAAAGGAAACATAACAATTGGATCAGGTAGTTTAGGTATAGCAGGGGAATCAAACCAACTTAGAATAGGACATGCAGATCTTCATGTTATATCTGCTTCGTTAACAACAGGAGATATTATATTCTATAACACTGCATCAGCACCGAATTTTTCAGGTTCATTTCAAGGGGATGGTTCAAATTTAACAGGTATAGAAACATTTCCATTTTCAGGATCAGCTGTTATAACAGGTTCACTTGATGTTAGTGGCTCCGATATGAGAATAGGAATTTTTGAAACACCTGGGGGGTCAGGTAATTCTTTTAATATAAGCTCACCAACCCAGGATATTTTTATATCTGCTAAAGTAAATGGTACTGCAAGTTTAAATTCTACTTTTGGTGTAACAAAAATGGACTCTGCTGCTGGTAGAGTTCAATTAGGGGAACTTGCAAATACTATAGAATTATTTACCACTACTACAATATCAGGTGATACTACAATATCAGGCTCGCTTACTATATCTGGATCAACTTTAAATACAGGAATTATTTCAATTGATGATACAGATTCTCCATATTCAGTCTTATCAACGGATCATCTAATAAAAATAAATTCATCTGCTAACTCAGTAACAATTAACTTACCAGACTCATCAACATATATCGGAAAACAAATATTTTTCAAAGTAATAAATGGAGGAAATACAGTAACATTATCAGCTCAAGGATCTGATTTAATTGACAGTGCAGCTACTGATACAACATTAGATTCAACAAATGAAGCATTATCAATTATAAGTGATGGTTCTGGTAATTGGTTTATTTTCTAATTAGAATATTTATAATAAAATGTATAGTCCAAGCCAAACAAAAGAAAGAATCATATTTAACAAAACATTTGAACCAGGTGTTCTAGAAGATACTATTACAATTGTTAATGATTCACTAAATAAATGGATTATTAATAGCACAACGTCATATATAGGATCTAATTCTTGTTATATATCTAACAATAGCAAAGATCATCAATATGACGGAAGTGTTGCTCAAGTTTCGCATTTTTATTTTGATGTAAAATTTCCTAGATTATTATCAACTGCTAATCTAGAATTTGATTGGAGATGCTTAGGAGAACCAGGTTTTGATTTTCTTCGTGTAAGTTTAATCAATCCAATTGTTACACCAATAGCTGGTACAGAAATTGATCATACAAGATCTATAGGAAGTTCAAAATATCAAAGAGAAATTACGGTAATTAAAGGTACAGGTAGAAATAGAAAACCTGAAAAAGATACGGTATATGAATATCAAGCTTCACCAAATTGGAGAAAAGAATATATTCAATTAGACTTATCAGGATTACGAAACAGAAAAAGACGATTTGTTTTTTCATGGATTAACTCTGCAGATCAAAACACTTTCAATCCACCCATTGCAATAGATAATCTAAAAGTAACCACTGTTATGCCCATAAAAGATCTGTAAATTAATATTTATTAATGATATGAGATTAGGAATATTAAGAGACGACGTTGCAGACAATTGGGACGCAGAAGGATTTCCATTATTCGAAGAATTCCTTTATGCTGACCAATTGGACCTTGCAAGATACTATGATGTAACTACGGTTTCATATTTGTCAGAATATTCTATAGACGCAGAAATTGATGAAAATACTAAACGGTCTGCTATTCAAGAAGTAGTTACAGATATACGAGATGTAGATCCAGATTGGACTTTCGATACCGGATTACGAGATTATGAACGTGAGTTTTTAATGGAAGAAGATTGGTTTCATATATGGGACTATGACTCAACGCAATTTGGAGATATATCATTTCATGAGGATCGTGATTATGTAGTATATCAAACTTCGGATATTTCATTTGATTTTAAAGAATGGGAATATCGTAATCCAGGAACAGTTATAACAGTAAGGCTTTATTGTAACGGTGATTCAGTTTCTATAGATGGTACCCCAATAAAAGATATCAATTTAAATTATATTAATGAAAGTACAAATTTTGTTATAATAAATAATACTGGAATATTTCAAGCTGGTGTAATTAATTTTTTAACATTTAAATATGCACTTGTAGAAGATTCACTAGGCAATGTTAGAGATGAAATTCGTGTTACAATTGACGTAGTCGAAGCAGTTCCTAGTGGTGTTGATAGGGGAATGCGTGATTGGACTCCTAATACCTACTATGAAATTGGAAGTGATGTAATCGGTCCAGACAATCGAATGTATAATTGTATAATTGCTCATACATCAACTTCTGAAATTGATTTGAATAATTGGGAAAGACAAGGAGGAGTAGATCAGGGAGATGCAGACTTATTTATTAAAACATTGAATTCTGATTCTATTACATTTGATACTGTGGGGTCAGTTTCATCAAATCAAATACAACCACAGACTACCAGATATATGGCAGATTGGCAACCAAATACATATTATTCAGTTACTAACGATGTTATTGGACCTGATAATCGTTTTTACAATTGTATAGAAGCACATACATCAACTGATACATTTGATCCTACAAAATGGGAAAGACAAGGTGGATTTGATCAACAAGATGCATCTTATTTCAATACTTTATTAAATGGATAATACCTCATATTACCATTGAAAATTACATGAAAAATTTCTAAAAAATAGGGTAAAATTAAACAATCGTATTGCTCTTTTTTTTTATATATAATATATTTATCAATGAAGTTATTGCACGAAGCAGTAACAATTAACAATTAAATTTTTTAAGGATTAAAAATGAATATTGAAAATTTAAAAAATATGCCTATTATAGGCGAAGATCCAGTATTGGTTCTAGGGCAAGATGCACCTATTGATAATGAACTGTCAAAGTTAGCAAGAGCTGTAAGATCTTTCCAAGAGACGTTAGGATCAAGAGCGCAAGAGCATGTTGTTAGCTCTATCACAAGTAGAGATGAAGAAGATAACGCTAATGCCGCAGCTGCAGCTGCTTATTGGACAGCTACAAAAGCAGAGTTTGATACAATTCACGCTAGAAGAGTACAAGATATCGATGACTTAACAAAAACTTTTTCAAAACAAATATCTGAGTTGTTAGGAACTTCAGGCATAACCGCTGCTACACCACAATCTGTATTTGGTTTGATTGAAGCATTACGTCTTGAAGGTGTAACTTGGGATGAATTATTACAAGCAGATACAAAGAGACATAATGATGCATTTGAAGCATTTCAATCTGATATTGTTGGAGATATCGATAATCCATTGGCTGGATTAGAATTTACCGGTTCGGTAGTAGATGTACCAGTACCTGTAGAGGAACAACAACAGGCATCGTAAAATAAGAATTTAACTAAAGATTAAAAAAATAAGGATTAAAAATGAATATTGAAAATTTAAAAAATATGCCTATTATAGGCGAAGATCCAGAAGTAAGTGCTATAGCTCAAATTGCAAATGCGATTCTTGCTGCAGGAAATGATGCAAAAGATTTTGTTGAAGGCAAAGTCAGCACCATGGAAGCACAAGCTGAAAAAATGGCTCAAGAAAGAGCAGAGACGCATCAATCTAATGCAGATGCTGTTGCAGAAGCTGAAAAAGCAATCGGAGAAAAATATGACGCTACTAAAACAGAGTATACTGAAGATTTAAATAAATTGATTGCATTTATAACAGACAACGAAGACCCAGCTAGAACTGACTCGATTGCTGAAGCGTTAGCAGATTTACAAGAAGCAGATGCTGCAATGGATAATTCTTTTCTTGCTTTTAACGACGAACAGAATAAAGCGCAAGAAGAGCTACAAACAGAATATGGTAGTTCATTGGATGTGTCAATCATTTTATTTGGTGAACTCTTAGGCGAAAAACAACAAAGAGTCGTAGAATAAGAATTTAACTAAAAATTAAAAAAAAATAAGGATTAAAAATGAATATTGAAAATTTAAAAAATATGCCAGTAGTAGGTCAACCGCCTGCTGTTGAACGTGCAACTGAAGTTTCATATATGACACAAGAAGAATATGATACTCAGTTAGCTGCATTACAAGCAACTGCACAAGCTGCTCAGATAGCATTTATAGAATCAGCAATGTTGGGTGGTCCAGCTATGGCGGAAGCACAAGAAGCCAAAAACGCAGCAGACGCAGCTGTAGCTGAATTCCAAAATGATTTAGATTCTGGTACTATCATAATCGGAGAAGCACCAGCTGAGTTAGGCCCCATAGCAATGCCTCGAGGCACAGCTGTAGAGCTAATTGCTCAATATGTAAACGGAAGTAACACTCAAATCAAAAGCACACAAAATGCAGCTGTACTAGCAAATGAAGCATTAGATTTTGAACAGCACGACGCTTTTTCTTCAACAGAAAAACAGAATTATGCTGATGTTGATACAAATGTTAGTGCAAAAGGTGGAGAAATTATCGAAAAAATTGAAAACGATAAGTCTGCACAAACAACTGCAGCTAATTTGTTAATAGAAAATACTGATGAAACTGTAAACTCGATAGTTGAATTCAAAGACAAATTAGTAGAAGATGCTGAAGCAGTTAATAATGCATTAGCTCAAGCAACAGCTGAGTTAACCAAAAAACGAGATGATTTCAGAACTAAATTTGGAAATAAAGACGATTTTGAAGCAATCTTAGGTGCTGTCCCAGTATTTGCAGGTGGCGTTGCGTAAAATCACAACATAGTCTAATAAAGATTATATCATTTAACTAAATAAGGGGCGGTATCGCCCCTTTTTTTCTGTACATATATTTATATAAAATTTAAGGTTATAATTTACCGAGCATAGTTTTTATGAGCATATTATCAGAAATAGCCACAATTATACGTAGGAAATTCGATGAACAAGAAGAAAAAATAAATTCTAAAGTTGATCAACAATCGAATACAGATATAGAAATTACTGAATCTAATAATGGAATTATACTTCGTTCTCCTAATGGTACACGATATAGAATAACTATAAATGATGATGGAGAACTGAGCAAACAACCTATAGAATAGATACCTCTTTTTTAAATTTAATAATTAATTCAATAATATGCTCAATTTAATTTTAAATTTTAGAGGTATCTTTCTTTTTCTTTTATCAATTGATATTTATAAAAAAAGAACGTAATCATGACAAATAAAATTTCTAGTAGTGGTATATCCAACGGAAGTAGAATAACTTCAAGTCAATTAAAACAATTAACAGACGCATTGTCAGCATCCGATTTATATGCAATACAAATATCAGGATCTTTAGACATAACTGGGTCTGCTACTATCAGTGATTCAATAACAGCTACATCTTTATCAGGAGAAGGAAGTGCAATAACAGGAATTATATCAGCATCATATGCAGTATCGTCATCGCAATCAGATGCTAGTATATCAAGCTCATATGCAGTAAGCTCATCGCACACATTGAGTGGCAATGGTTCTTTTCAAGGATCATTAACCGGATCATTATTAGGAACGTCATATATAGTATTATCACAAGTATCTGAAAGTCTGCATTACGCAACAGACGCAGCTGCAGGTTTAGGAGGAGTACCATTAGGTGGTTTATATAGAAGTGGTAGTCTTATAAAAATAAGAATGTCTTAGGAAGTTACAATAAAATTATATATATTATAATTAAAAAGGTTATATTATGGGAACAAAAAAACTGGATAAAGAAGATTTTGATTCAATCAAAACACTAAGAACAAAATATGCAGAAAATAGTAACAATATAGGTTTAATAACTGTTGATGAATACACAGTAACAGCACAGTTAAATGAAATTAATAAAACCAAAGATCATCTATTTTCTGAGTTTGAAACATTAAAGCAAGAAGAAACAACGTTATTAAATAAATTAAAAGAAAAATATGGTGATGGGCAAATAGATATCGAAACAGGAACATTTACTCCTGAATCCTAGTTTTTCCGTTTATCAACCATATTTATATTAAAATAATAATAGGAGAATAATCAATGGCTGAAAGAATAGTATCGCCAGGTGTTTTTACCAATGAAAAGGATCAATCGTTTTTACCAATTGGTATCAGTCAAATAGGCGCAGCAATTATAGGACCAACAACAAAAGGTCCAGCTCAACTTCCAACACAAATAACATCATTTTCAGAGTTTGAAGAAATGTTTGGATCTCATACAGAAGATTCATATATTCCTTTTACTGTTGAGCAATATTTGAAAAATGCCGGTGTTGTTACAGTAACAAGATTATTGTATGAAGGCGGATATGAATTATCAAACGGAGCCCTAGCAGTTATAGCTGAATCAGGATCAACAAAAATAATAACACATTTACTACATCCTGCTATAACAGCGTTACCATCTGGGTCAGCTGAAGATGGAGATTATTTTGAAGATTCTGTTATTAACGATTTAGGATCTGGATCATTTGCTATTAGAATATCTGGGTCTGCAGGAAAAGATATTAATGTACCTGGATATACCGCATATACAACTACAGATTTTATATCATCATCAATTAATCCAGACCAAAATAATTATATAGGTAAAATATTTGGAACTAATCCAAAAACAGTAGATTATCCAACATATATTCAATACGAAAATAATTCAGCACTTTCTTCATTTGATCAAATTGGCCATGTTACAATGTCATTAGGAATATTGGATAGTTATAAATTTAAAGAATCATATAAAGAATGTTCTACACCATTTATTACTTCACAGAAAATAACAGGTGGAGCATCAATTGATCTTTTTAAATTTCATACATTATCACATGGAACAGCTGAAAATTATGATGTAAAAGTTGGAATTAGAGATATAAGATTAGCATCAGAAGTTGCTGATCCAAATGGATATGGTACTTTTACAGTTGAGGTAAGAAGAGTTAATAATGAAAATTTACCAAATTCACCATTCATATCTGACGATACAGACAAGCAACCAGAAGTAGTTGAATCATATGTAGGATGTAATTTAGATCCTAGCTCTCCAAATTATATTGCAAGAAGAATTGGTGATAATTACAGAGAGATAGATAACGATACTGGAAAAATATATGACAAAGGAACATATCCTAATTTATCAAAATATATACGAGTTGAAGTGACTCAAGCAGTAACAGAAAAAGTAGTTGATAAATCTTCAATCCCATTTGGATTCAGAGCACCTTTTTCTCCAATACCATCCGGATCATTATCAACAGAATTATACTTAGACGCTATATCATATCAAGATTCGCAAACTATAGGAAGTTTATATAGTTCAAGAAATTATCATGGATTTGATTATACAAATGTTAACAACTTGAATTATTTAGCTCCAATACCAACAGCTGGTGCAGTTACTGGATCTAATCAAGATTTTTATTTAGGATCTGTTAATCAGTCAACAGCAGCTAATTTTCCTAACGCAGTATCACCATATACATCTTCATTACAAGCTTCATTAGAAGCTGGAACATTTACTGATAAAGTTTCAATTAATACAAGAAAGTTTATGACTCCTATGCAAGGTGGGTTTGATGGAGCAAAACCAAATCTAGCTAAATATAGAGGAAAAAATATAGTATCATCTAATACATTTGGATTCGATTGTAGCACAGCTACTAGTACTGGTACCGCAGCATATAGAACAGCATTTGCAGCTTTATCAAATACCGACTTCTTTGATATTAATATGTTAGTAACACCAGGTATTCTTAATAGATTACATCCAATTATTACTGAAGAAGCACGAGAATTGGTAGAAGACCGACAAGATACATTTTATGTAATGGATTCAAATGCAGTAGAAGATTCAATATCAACTATTATCAATGATGTTAATTCAATTGATTCAAATTATACATCTACTTATTATCCATGGGTCAGAATAAATAATCCAGCTAATAATCGACCAGAATTTGTTCCGCCATCAGTTGTAGTTCCAGGAGCGTTATCATTTAGTGATGCAGTAGCAGCACCATGGTATGCACCAGCTGGATTGAATAGAGGTGGTTTAGGTGTAGTAACAGATACTTATGACAAATTATCTCAATCAGATAGAGATGATTTATATTTAGCAAGAATTAATCCTATAGCAAATTTCCCAAATGAAGGAGTTTGTATATGGGGACAAAAAACACTTCAAGCAAGACCATCTGCATTAGATAGAGTAAATGTTAGAAGATTGTTAATAACAGTTAAAAAGTTTATTGCTTCAGCAACAAGATATTTAGTATTTGAACAAAATACAGATGCTACGAGAAATAGATTTTTAGCAATTGCAAACCCATATTTAGAAAGTGTAAAAGCTCAGCAAGGTCTTTATGCATTTAGAGTGGTAATGGATGAAACAAATAATACACCGGATTTAATTGATCAGAATATATTATATGGACAAATATTCTTACAGCCAACCAGAACTGCAGAATTTATTGTTCTTGATTTCAATATTCAAGCAACTGGAGCGTCATTTCCGGAATAAAAATTAAGTAATAACATATTTATATTAAAAGAATATAGGAAAGAATATGCCTTTAGAAGATTTCGTAACCGAACCAGTCATTAATGATAATGATTTATTTAATAATGCATTTGGGTGGGAACCAAAATATACCAATAGATTTATTATGTATATGGGAGACACTGATATTCCTGCATATATTGTGAAAGCATCTGGAAGACCGTCAATAAATAATGGTGGTTTTGTTTTAGATCATATCAACATCGAAAGAAAAATGAAAGGTAAATCCAGATGGCAAGATGTCAATATTACTTTATATGATCCAATTGCTGAGTCAGGAGCTGAAGCAGTAATGAAATGGATTAGATTGCATCACGAATCATTAACAGGTAGAGATGGGTATTCTACAATATATAAACAAGACTTAACATTTCACTCATTATCTGCATTAGGTGAAAAAATTGAAGAATGGACATTAAAAGGAGCATATATTTCAGATGCAGGCTTTGGCGATATGGATTGGAGTAATGAAGCAGCAGTTGAAATTTCATTAACTATTGCATATGATTATGCAGTCTTTAATTATTAAAATATAAGGTGTTGACCATGGCAAGATAAAGGCCTAAAACAAAAGTAAGGAGTTAGCTAAACGCTAACTTTTTTACTGTTTATATATTTATAATAAAGTTATTTAAAGGAGTTATATATGGCAAAAATGACGGATAGATATCCTAAATCAGATCTATTAGATTTAGCAAAACAACAACATGATAATAGACAACGAAGTAAATTACCTACTGAGATATTCAAATTAGCGTCAGGAGGCGAAATTTATCCAGAAACAAATCCATTGCGATCTGGTAAAGTTGAGATGCGGTACATGACTGCATATGATGAAGATATATTAACAAATGCTTCATATATACGAGAAGGGGTTGTACTAGACAAACTGCTACAATCCTTAATAGTTTCTGATATTGATTATGAGTCAATAGCACAAGTAGATAAAGACAGTTTAATTATTGGTGCTAGAATTGTAAGCTATGGAGCAGAATACAAAGTAACTGTGACAGATCCGAAAACAAAGAATAAATTAGATCGAACAGTAGACTTAAATAAATTATTAGCAGTTCCATTCGAATTAAAATCTGATGAAAATGGAGAATTTGATTATGAAGTATCAGACGATATAAAATTAAAATTTGGATTCCCAAGTTCAAAAGATATTGGTTCAATTGAAGTAGATAATGCAATATCTGCATTTCTTTCATTTACAATACGACAAGTAAATGAAACAAGAAGTAAATCAGAAATACAAGATTTTATTAAATACAATTTTCTAGCAAAAGATTCTAAAAAATTTAGAGACTACATAAACTCAAATATTCCTAGAATAGACTTTACATATGAATTCGAAGGTGAAGACGGGAGCACCTTCAATGCTATGTTTCAAATTGGATCAGACCTTTTTTGGTTATAATCGTGATGATCGTGTAGCATTGCACGAACAAATATTTAACTTGCTTTGGATTGGTGAAGGCAAATGGGACTGGGATACATTATACAATATGCCTATCTTTTTGCGCAATTTTTACATCAAAAAAATTGATAAATTAAACTATGATCGCCAAAATGCTCAACAAAACACAAAATCATCTAAAGATGTTATCGCAAAACCTCCTTTCTAAATATTTATAATAAAATTAATTGTTGTGAATATTCATCAAAATCATATATCATTACTTAAACAATATCCGGCAATCAGCCAAACTCCAGATTTTCTAGAATCATTAAATAAGTTTAGAAATGAAAATCCAGAGTTAGGAAAATTAATTCAAGATTTATTAAGTGTCGGTGATGCATCTGTATCAGCTGGAAGAGGTGTAGGTGAATTATATTCAATTTCTAATGACCTTTTCAAAATATTTCAAGATATTCAAAAAGAGTCTGGATATCTAGAACAGCGTTATAATAGATTAAATCGAGTATTTGGTGTATCATCAATAACTGCAGGAAAGTTTGGAGAAAAAATTGATAAGCTTGGTAAAGACTTAAAGATTGGTGGAGGTTTTGCGTTAGAATATGCTACTCAATTAAGTAAAATAGCTCCAAATGCGTTAGCAGCATTTAAAGCTGGGAATAAATTTACAGAAGGGCTTTTTAAAACTCAAGATGCATTAATTGCAAATCTAGGATTAACTGAAGATCAAGCTGTTGCTTTCCAACGATTTGCTGCTACAAGAGCAGACACAACCGATGAATTCTTAAATCAAACATTAGCTATAGCTCAAGCAATAGAAGAATCAACTGATATAGAAGGGGCATTTCGTGATATTACATTAGAAATATCTAGTCTATCAACTTCAACAAGACAGCAATTCGGGAGAATACCTGGAAGTTTAGAAGTATCAGTTTTAAAAGCAAAACAATTAGGGACATCATTTGAAGCAATTTCAAAGACCGGCCGTCAATTATTGAATGTAGAAGAAACAATAAATGCAGAATTAGAATATCAACTATTATCTGGTCAACGTCTTGTTAAAAACGGAAAAAGTTTAACAGCTGAATTTCAAAAAGCATTCCTTTCTGGTGATGCAGAAAGAATGGCACAAGCTCAATATGATATTGTTGATTCACAACGTGATGTAATTAAAACCAATGTTTTAGCTCGTGAGCAACTAGCTAAATTTATGGGTATTTCATCAGATGAACTATTAAATCAAGCAGAGCAATTAGACACAATTGATAAACTAAGTGCATCAGGAATAGATATTGATTTATCATCAGCTGATGTAGATCAACAAATAGCAGATGCAATTGCTAAAGCTCAATCTGATGATCAAAAAAAAATACTAGAAGAATTTAAAACACAACGACAAGGTGTACAGAGTACAGAAGATTTTCTAAAACAATTGGTAGACTTAAGTACTACTACAGGATTGCTTACAAACATTAAAAATTTAAATATGGGCGGTGCAGGAGATCTAATAGAACAACAACAAAAAGCAATGATTGGTGAATTTGGTCCAGGTGGAACACTTTCTTCTGCAATTGAAAGCACATTTGGTAATATGCCAGGACTATTGACAAAATTAGAAGGAGCTTTTTTAAATATATCTGATTTATCAAATGAGACTTTCCAATTTGGAGAAAATTTACTCAAAGCTCTACCATTGGTGAATTCCATTATACCTCTTCTTGATGTGTTAGGGGCTGCAATTCCTGTTTTTGATGTTGAAAATGATCTCGGCGGTAAGCTAGCTAAAATGGTGAAAGGTATACTTCCGCAACCCGGGGGGGTAGGTACGTATGATAGAGCTGCAGAAGCACAAGGTATAACAATATCAGCAAACACACTAGAAGTTGGAGAAATACAAACTAGAGCAACTGGAGGGCCAATAGCAGCCGGAGTTCCATATCTTGTTGGTGAAAGAGGAGCTGAGCTAATTATTCCATCACAAAATGGAGTAGTGATTCCTAATGATCAAGTAGCTTCTTCTAATAATGCTGGATCATCTATTAACGTTGATATAGATTATGATCGATTAGCATCTGCCATGGCAAATGTTAATTTAGTTGTTGAATCATCACCTGAAGGTATAAATATAAGTTAAATTATGGCAAGAAAGATACATCCACAATTAGAGCTAATATTAGGTAATAATACCAATAAGACTTTAGAAAATTCAGCAAGAGATCTTACAAATTCAGCTGTATTAGGATTATCGTCTAATTTAGGTATTCCGCAAGTAACACAAACATTGCAATCATCTATACGAGCAACAGATGGTGATACCCCCGGACAATTATATACACTTACACCATTTGAAAATAAAGTACCATTACCAGGAGTAAAATTTCCGGATTTTAGATCTCGAGTATCAACATCATCAATACCATTAAATACAAGATTAGATGGAGCATCAGCTGCACTTCGAGGAGGAATACGTGGAGGAGCAATTGCATTAGCAAGTCAAACTAAATTCGGTCCATACACAGTAACGAATCGTGAAGCAACATACGGACTAGGAGATCCAGGTAATCCATATGCATTAAGATCTGATTTTACTGCACAAAGTCATGTAGCTACATTTTGGAGAAATGAAAAGCGTAAAGAAGGAAAAGAAGTAAAGATTGGAAAATGGTTACCAACTATAAACCCAATTGAACGTGCAACACAATTTCGAGGAGATAGAGTACAAGTTATTGACTTTGGTCAAAGAAGATTGCCCGACTCAATGCAATGGAAACCTTCATTCTTGCAAGGAAATAAAAAAGTTGGTCAGTTACTAAACAAATTAAACTTAACTGAAGACTTAATAAAATTTTATTTTACTGGTCCTTCATTACAAGCTGGTAATACAATAGATATAGATGACATTATTGTTTTTAGAGCAAATCTAACATCATTAACTGACTCGTTTAATTCTCAATGGCAACCACAACAAATGATCGGTAGGGCAGATCCAAATTATATTTATTCTGGATATACAAGACAAATAAATTTAGATTTTGATATATATGCAACAGATCGTGATGAAATGAAACCAATTTGGAGAAAATTAAATGCGTTAGCTTCATATACAGCTCCAGAATATACAAAAGAAAGCATAGGATTAGTAGGTCCATGGATGCGATTTACATTAGGTGATTTATATGTACAACAACCAATATTTATAGACTCATTATATTATACATTACACGACACAGAAACTACATGGGAAATTAATATTGAACAAGATCCAACTATGATGCAAGCACCTAAAAAAATTAGTGTTAATATGAGTATAACAATTGTAACCGATGAATTGCCTCAAAAAGGCGGAAGAATGTTTTCTTTAGCTAAAAAGTTTAATGCAGATGGATATTCAGAAGCTGGCAGAGATAATTGGTTGAGTGATTTCAAAACATCAACACCAATCCACCATGGTGGATATGTAGGATCAGAAAATGCAGCTACAGCACCAGGCCACGTTGTAGAAGCAGGATTTGAAACTACAAAAAAACAAACTATCATAGAAAAAGCTGGAAATATATTTAAAAAGAATTAAAAAATGAATAGATATTCAAATACAAAAATTATAAAAAAGCGTAATAAAAAACGTAGGCTAGCAACAACAATATATCCTGATATACCTGTAACTACAAATGATGTATACATAAGAACTACTACACCTGAAAGATTAGACAATTTAGCATATACTTTTTATAAAAATGTTGAATATTGGTGGATAATTGCTCAAGCAAATAATTTAGGCAAAGGATCTTTAATAGTTCCGCAAGATACTTTAATTAGAATACCAGATGAAACAATTGTAAAAGATTTACTAGTTGCAACAAATAATAATAGATAGATGTCATTATGGTTGGAAATATATTTTATTCGCAAGTAAAACCTAGAGTTCAAAAGGAAACCTTAGCTCGAGCTGCTGCAGGAAAATTAAATAGAGACACAAAATCTATGAATTTCATGTTAGGAGTTATTTCCAATGCAGAAATAATAGTTTATAAAGATTCAACATATAGTTTTGCAATTAGTAAATTAGGAGGAGAACTTTCAAAACAGTATCTATATAGACCTACGGAGTTTTTATCGAATGACAGTAAACGCACAGTACCTTTTTTGAATAGTGTAGATCTTGTTATTGGTGATAATTCAATGAATGTTTTAAATCGAGCTACTTGTAGAATAACAATTCCAGATCCATTACGTGATCTAGATGAAACCGAAACAAAGTTTTTTCGACCTGGTCGTGCTATTAAAATTCGTATCGAAAGTCCAAAAGAATCATTACTAACTGAATATCAACAAGAAGACTTAGAAACAGATAATGACACAGAAACAGATGTTGATTATCCTAGATTTGTTGAATTTAAAGGACTTATAACATCATTTGATTATAGTTATCAAACTAATGGCACAATTGAAGCTACATTATCAGTTACTGGCACAAGTAATACATATACAGATGTTACCATGCTTATATCAAGCGGACCAGAAACATTACAGGAAAAAGAAGTAGATGCATTACTAGATCCTATAGATGATACTGATGATAATCAGACATTTTCTAAAACTAATAGTACATTTAGCTCTACTGCGTTAGCTAATTATAAACCACCAACATTTAATGTAAATTTTGGGGATTCATTAGCGTCAGTAATTCCAGGAACTCCGCCAGTAAACACATTAAATGCTGTTAACACAAATAATTCTATTCCTAATCTAGTAGTACAAGCAGCCGAAAATATTTCATTAGTACCTATTAATACATTTTATCAAAGATTATCAGAAGATGTAAATAGATATATAGATACAAAACCAGAAAAGAGAAGTGAAATCATCGATTCGACGTTTTACCAAATAGGCTACAATGTCATTCACAATTTTCCGGCATATATAAGATGGGGAAGTATATATCAACAATTTGATAAGAAAAAAAATAAAACACAAGCTTCTGATTATTATCGACATGTATCATTGGCACATTTAATTAATTATATTAATTTTTATGTAATGAAAAAAATGGCATTTTCTGCAGAAGCCCCATGGATCCATTGTACAGATACGATATTAGACGATTCTAATACGGCATTTACGTCATTGGCAACTCCAACTATATCTTATTGCAATTATTATTCAGAATTAGTATCATCTAATCCAGAACGAATTTTGTTATTAGGAAAAAATAGCTCCGGATCAACAAACACATATGGAGATCGTGTTATCGGAGCCCTTCCAGCTTCTCGCGAGACGGTAGGCACAAGATCGTTCTTTGAAAATAATATCGGCTATGCATCAAGAATAATGATAAGCATGGATGTAATCAAAGAAATTTCTGATAAGTTGTATGAGTCAAAAAGATTTAGAATAAAAGACTTTTTAGGAGCAATAAGCGGAGAAATTTCAGATGCAACTGGCGGAGCAGTTTCAATGAAACTTATAACACATCCAGACAATCAAGAACAATTATTATTTTATGATGAAAACTTTGTAAATTTTAATACAACTGTACAAGAATTCAATATTCCTTTATGGGCCAATGATCCTCGAGGTTCAATTGTACAAGACTTTAAAATTACAACTAAAATACCAGATAATGTCAAAAATCTAGCATATGTTTTAAATCAAGGTGTAGACGAAATCTCTGAATCTGATATAGCTCCGTACTTAAATGTAATGTATGCAGATGAAGAAGCATCAAAAAAATTAAAGATAAAATACAAACAAATTCATGAAGATGGTATTAACAAATTAAATATTGCAAAACAAAAATTAGGAGATGACCCAACAAGTAAAACCGCACAACAAGAGCTTAGATCAGCTTTAAAAAAATATCTACAATATCCTACACCATCCGCAGTAGAATCAAATACAATCAATGCTCCAATGTTTCCATATGAAGTTGAATTTACAATGCCAGGAATAAATGGATTTAGATATGGAGATGTATTACAGTTTTCTGGATTACCAGAACGATATTCTAAATTTAACGTATTTCTTATATATCAAATTACCCAAACTATTAACACAACAGGACAATGGACCACTAAATTTAGATGTGGTATGAGACCAAGATTATCATAATGAGACAAAAAGTATACTATACAATTGATGAAATTATAAATAATTTATATACATCTGGAAATGAACTGATGTATCCAGATGGAACTGAATATCAAGGAGAATATCATCGATATATTACTGGTGAAACATATACTAGGAAAGAATGGCATCCTTCATTGTCAAAAAAGTTAATTCCATATGAAAACTTAAATTTATCTGGAAATTTTTATAGAATACAAAATAAAAATATTAAAACTAAATATAAATCTATAACAACACATTATCCTGAAGTGTCGATTGAAAATATAAATAGCGGATATATTACAAGGTATTTTGTACAAAATGTAACAAACTTACTTATCACTGAAATAGACGACAAACAATATCAAGATTATCAAAAAGATTTTATAGATAATAATGTATATATAGCTTTGAGTTTACCATGGATTATTACTGGAAACTTAAAAACTGAAACTATTAACGGAGCTGTTGTTACAGGTATAAGTGAAACAAATAAATTAACAGTTTTACGATATAATAAAACTATGCCTGGACTAATTTCTAAATTATCAAATTTTATAGAATTTTATACTGACAATACATTTATAATTCCAGAAGATATTAATTCACCAATCTAATACTTGGATAATTAATAAAAAATTATTATTATATTAATGTATGATAATAATAGATGATTCAAAAGAACTAGATTCATTATTACAAGATATTAAAAAAGAAGAAATAGTATTGGTTATTCCTATACTAACTGACCATCAACTTCATCCTTCAATCAATAAAATATCATGTATTTATGTGTATTCAAGCAATGAAATTGAATTCATTGTTCCTATACATCATACAGAACAAATAAACGGCTTTAAAGAACATTTAAATGAACTACTCCAATTGGAATCTATATTTGTTCATGACAAAAAGTTATGGTTACAAATGGGCGGAAACAATAAAGTTTATGATGTAAAAAGTTTGTGGTGGTATACATATAATGAAGCATATGATGACAATCATTATTTTACAGATGCACATCATTTCTATTGGAGAAGACATACTAACTTACAGCATGTTAACACAATTATTCCATTAATGAAACACGTAGAAATGTGTCAAAAAATACGCAAGTATGCAATGCCAATGATAGTTAATTCAAAACTATCTGATTCATATAAACGTTTCAATATGATATATCCAAAAATATTTGCTGACATTGAATCCAACGGAATGCAAATTAATGATTCTTTTAAAATGAAAGAATTGATTACAGACGGACGAGTCTACTCAAATTATCATTATCATACAACTACAGGTCGTCCCTCTAATGCATTCCGTGGATTCAATTTTGCAGCAATGAATAAACAAGATGGTACTAGAGATGCATTTTGTAGTAGATTTAAAAATGGAGCATTAGTTGAATTTGACTTCGATGCATATCATGTAAGATTAATTGCAAGATTAATTGGATACGAATTGCCAAAAGGATCAGTGCATACATATTTTGGTAAATTCTATTTTGGTACTGACACTTTAACTGAAGAACAATATGAACAAAGCAAACAAATAACATTTAGACTATTATATGGTCATATTGAAAAAGAGTTTTTAAAGATTCCATTTTTTAAAGAAGTAAATGACATTGTATATTCATTATGGAATGAATGGAAAACAAAAGGATGTATACAAACACCAATATTGAAAAGACCATTATGCAAAGATAGTTTGTCTGATATGAATCAAAACAAATTATTTAATTATTATCTTCAAGCATATGAGACAGAATTCACTGCAAATCGATTAAATCAACTATCATATTTACTGAAAGGATATAAAACATGTATAGTATTATATACATATGATTCTGTGTTATTTGATGTCCCAATTCATAATGCTAAAGAAATATTACCGAAAATAAAATCATGTTTAGAAGGAGATGATTTTCCTGTTAAATGTAAAGTAGGCAATATTTATAGTAAAATGAATGATATCGAGTTATGATAAATAAAATTATAAACGAGTGGACGTATCAATTAGATTCTGGATATCCTACAAAAGAATCAGACTATGAAATTCTTCGTAGTGTATTGCGTGAAATGAGCATGCTTTCTGAACAAGAAATTGATCGAACTATATATCAAGCAAAAGGATTAACTGAAGATGAAGAAGATCAAGAATCTGAATCTACAATTCAAAATATTGAATCGATATTGGCTAATGATTTAAAATTACCAGCAGATATAATACAACAAGTAGTTAGTATATATAATACATTAGACCCAGGCGAAAAAACAGCATTTAATAAAAATTTTAGAACTCACACTATTGAATCATATGTAAACGGTGAAGGATGGAAAATATTTGAACAGTTTTTTTCAGTTACGCCAATCTCGCCTCGAGGTGGAATGGGAAGAGGAGAAATTGCAACTCTTTTAGGAGTAAAAAATTCGATGCCAGGTGGTACTAGAACAAAAGATATTATAATGCCAGGTAACTTAGAATGGGAATTAAAAGAATTTGGAGACAGCAGTTCTTTATTTGATCCAGCTAGCTCTGGGCTAGCTAACAAATTTAAGTTTACAAAAATAATACAACAATTTTATGAAGAATTAGTAGACCCAATTGCAACCATAGGCGATCCATATGAATCTTTAAAAGATTTAGTAGACAAAGATTCTGCAGAAGAATTAAAAAAATTAATTCGAATTTTCGAAACAAGATTTGAATCAGCTATTGGCAAAGACATGTTTGCTAAACTAGAATGGAAAAAAACAGCATTCTATAATTGGTACGAAGGTTTTAAAGAATTGCATGACATATTTTATAAAACAAAATTAGACACAGACGTTAAAGATACAAGATTAACAGTAAATCAGGACGGAAATAAAAATTCATATTGGATATCAGATGATGATGCAGAACAAATAGGATTATCAGCCGGTGAAGAAGCTCCTGCAGTAGTGGATATAGGAAAAGCTGTTGATAAGTTAAATACAAACATAGTCATATGGTTTAAGCGATTAGAAAGACAAGAATTTGTAAAAAACCCACAAAGTTTTATATTTGAACTAAATATTGTAAAAAATCAATTTTTTAATGATATAGAAGGATTGATTTGGTTCTATAATAACAATCCACGTCCGCATATTGCAAAAAGAGAAGAGTTTGCAATTGAACTATTATCACAAGGAAGATATAGATTTACACCAAAATTTGCATCATCGGCTCAAGGATATGAATATTTACAGAAACAAGGATAAATGTGAGAACACAACTATTGTGCACATTTGCACATAAAAGTAACTTAGACATTGTTACTGAATATATAAAACAAAATTTCGATATTCCAGAAAAAAGAATATTTGTTTTTTGTAATGATGATAATACAAATGAATTGTATTGCACATTTAACGCACTGGACAATGGTTATCGTGGCAAAAATACAATATCAATACATCGAAAAAAAGAAACTAACACATTATATACAGTTAATGCTTTGAACGAAGTTATTAAAGATTTAAATAATGGAATATTAGATAAAACCATGATAATTCCATGGGAAGCATATGAAAATTCATTTCTTCTAACACAAACAGATGGTTATAAACGAATACATTTAGTATTTGTACGAAGAATTAATTTTTAATGATATTTATATAAAAGCGAAAGATTTATCATGATTAAACTAAAGAAATTATTAGAAGGATATGCGTGGGAGCGAAAAGAGGATGGATCGTTACCTACATTAGAAGATGTTCAAAAAGAATATCAAAAGAAAAAAATGAAAGAAGTTATAAAAGGTAAAGACGGAAAACCACGTACAGATTTAAAATATAGTTCATCTGGAACTGGCAAATCCTTTTCACCTCCAGTAGACAAAATAGTTAGCGTAACTGGATCTGAACCATATGTTACTGTTATATATGATAATGGCGATGGTACTCTATCTGAAATTGAGTTTGATGATTATTTAGAACCAGAAATGACTAATCCACCATATAGCGGAGACACTACAATTGTAGGTACAGATCAGGATGGTAATGAATGGTATGTATATGCATCAGTAGACGCAGCCGGCGGTGGTGATTGGAATTTTGATGTCGACTGGACAACAATGGACAAAGATAAATAAAAAGAAATTAAAAAAGATGAACACCCTTTATGAAAATATGAAAAGATTTCGAACTAAAAATCTTTCTGAACAAGCTGATTACAAATTGTTAGCCTCTGGCCAAGCAACAGCTGAACAAATTGCTGACACAATAAAAAATGCAGTAGGAAAATATAATGATGACGAAGCAGTTATGCAATCTGCTATAGCTGCAATAAAAGACAAAATGCAATTAGCAGAAATAGAAAAATTATTAGGATCAAATCTAATTAAATGGTTAAATGATAATTTTGCTGGAGTAACAGTTGGTATAGTAAATGCTAAAGCAATTAGCGATTATATTGAAGATCATCATAGAAATGGAAAAACTCCAAGTATAATGAATTCTTTAAAAAGATTAGGAATATTAAATCAAATGGGACTTGGTAAAGCACTGCTAGGAAATATTGAAAGATTTGGATTTATACAAAAAGGAGACTATTACGAATATCCACCTGAAAGCATATAACATATACAATAAAAAATTAAACAATTAACTTTGAATTAACTAATTAATTACTTATATTATAATTAATAAATAAACATAAATTAACAATTAAACAATTAAAGGAATAAACTATGAGTTTAGATTTAGATGCCATTAAGGCAAAACTTAACCAATTAAACACGACAAGCGACAGAAAAAATAATTATTTCAGACCAGAACCTGGCAAGCAAAGAGTAAGAATTGTCCCTTACGTTCACCGCAAAGAAAACCCTTTTCTAGAAATGTATTTTCATTATGATATTGCAAAGAGAACTATGCTTTCTCCTGTAACATTCGGTAATGCAGATCCAGTTGTAGAGTTTGCAGAAAAACTAAAAAAGACAGGCGACAAAGATGACTGGCTAATGGGCAGAAAAATTGAACCTAAAATGAGAACTTATGTTCCTGTTATCGTAAGAGGTAAAGAATCAGAAGGAGTTAAATTTTGGGGGTTTGGAAAAACTATTTATTCTGAACTATTATCTATTATTGCAGATCCTGATTATGGTGACATAACTGATTTAATGAATGGTAGAGATATTGATGTTGAATTTACACCATCAGAAGGTCCAGGCCAATATCCAAAAACAGCTATTCGAGTCAAACCTAATACGTCTCCTGCAACAGAAGATAAAGCAATTGCAAAGTCAATATTGGATCAACCTCAAATTACAGATTTGTTTCCAGAGCCAACATATGAAGAATTAGAAACAGCATTACAAGAATGGATGAATCCAGAAAATGCTGACTCTGATACTACTTCAACTCAGAACTCAACGACAACAAATACATCGACTACAGAAACAGTAACTAAGAAAACTGATGTAGCAGAAGCATTCAACGACTTATTTAACGATTAATAAAGGACCAGTTATATGGCAAAGAAAAAGAGCGAACTGGAAGATTCTTTAGCTTCAACTCTCGCAGATAGCATTAATAAACAATTTAAAGGGCAAAATTATAAATCAGCATTTTTTCTAGATGGTGATGAAGATGCTCCTACAAATGTTAACGAATGGGTATCTACAGGATGTTCAATGCTAGATCTAGCTATTTCAAATCGTCCGAACGGAGGTTTTCCTGTTGGTAGAATTACCGAAATAACAGGACTTGAGGCTTCAGGTAAATCCTTATTAGCAGCTCATACCTTAGCAGAGACACAAAAGAAAGGCGGATTAGCAGTATATATTGACACAGAGTCAGCTAGTAGCGCAGAATTTTTAACAGCTATTGGCGTAGATTTAAAAACTATGCTATATGTTCCATTAGAAACAATTGAAGAAATATTTGAAACTATTGAAACAATTGTTGAAAATGTTAGAAAATCTGATAAAGATAGATTGGTAACAATAGTAGTAGATTCAGTAATGGGAGCATCTACCAAAATTGAAATGGCAATGGAATATGATAAAGATGGATATGCAACTTCCAAATCTATTATATTAAGCAAAGCCATGAGGAAAGTTACCAACTGGATAGCTAGAGAAAGAATATGCTTAATTTTTACAAATCAATTAAGAACTAAATTAGGCGTATCATTTGGAGATCCATGGACAACAGCAGGCGGTAAAGCATTACCATTTCATTCATCAGTTAGACTCCGTTTAAAAAATACCGGAATGATTAAAGCTCGTGTAAATGGAGCAGATCAAGTAGTTGGAAATAAAACCAATGTACACGTTGTAAAAAACAGAATGGGTCCTCCTAACAGAAAAATTGATTATGAAATATATTATGATAGTGGAATTGACAACTATGGTGGTTGGCTAAATATTATGAAAAATTTCAAATTAGTTTCTCAATCAGGAGCTTGGTACTCATTAGACGATATTGATCCTGAAACTGGAGAAATTCTAGATACTGTCAAATTTCAAAGTAAAGATTTTATAGAAAAAGTAATACAAAATTCAGAAATGAAAGACAGACTATATAATAGAATTTGCGAAGCATACATATTCAAATATCGTGCTGGTATCGATGGTGGTATTGACGATGTTGTAGTAGAAGAAGAAGTTGTAAACGAAGAAGCATAATGAATAAGTATCAAGAGCTATTTAAACAACTTCAAAAAGAAAAAGAAAGTATAAACCAGAGTCCTGATGATCATATTATGATTTTTGATGGACTCAATACTTTCATTAGATCATTTTCAGCAACTCCTTCAACTAATGAAGATGGTGAGCATATAGGAGGTATAACGGGATTTCTATATAGTATCGGTAAATGTGTCAGAGATTTTAAACCTAGTAGATGCATTATCGTGTTTGATGGAGTTGGTGGATCCAAGCGAAGAAAAAAAATCTATAAAGATTATAAAGGCAATCGAGCTAATAAAACAAGATTACGAAGACACGATCATCATTTTGCTAATATTGAACAAGAGCAAGAAGCTATGCGGTATCAGTTTAGCAGATTAGTTTCATATTTAGATGCATTGCCTGTTACATTCTTATCTATGGATGGTATTGAAGCAGACGATACCATTGCGTATATTACACAAATGTACGAAAATAAAAGTAAAAAAATTACAATAGTATCTACAGACAGAGACTTTTATCAATTGGTTAATGAGCAAATTCAAATTTGGTCTCCAATAAAAAAGAAAATGTATGATACACAACGAGTATTAACTGAATTTGGTGTACATCCTAAAAATTATGTAATATACAGATCATTTACAGGAGATAAGTCAGACAATATACCTGGCGTTCATGGGATAGGACCAAAAACATTATTAAAACATGTTACTAAATTAAATTTAGAACAAGAGTATGAATTAGATGACTTATGGAAAACATGTAATGATAAACTAGATGAGTCTAAGACATATAAGAAAATATTAGATAATCAGAACATTATTTCTGATAATTGGAAACTAATGAATCTAAAACTATTAGATATTCCAGCACAAACAAAAAGTAATATTAGAAAAATAATGGAATCAAAAATATCTGAACTAGACAAGGTAGAATTTAGAAAATTGTTTATGGAAGATAAAATGTGGTCCGTTATGAAGAATATGCCAGATTGGTTAAACAATACATGGCTATCATTAAGTGCATTCGCACAAAAAACAAAATAATTGGATTTACTAATTATTTTTTATATAATAATTTATGACAGATAAGTTAAGTGAGTACGGTTGGTCTTTTCAAATAAAAGTATTAGCAGCAATGTTTGTTGATAGAACATTTCTTCAACAAATTGCAGATATTATTCAGCCAGATTATTTTGAATCAGATGCAAATAGCTGGCTACTTGAAGTTGTATTAGATCATTTTCGAGAATATAAAACACCTCCATCCAAAGATGTATTAAAAGTTAAAGTTACTGAAATTGATAATGACATACTTAAAACATCTGTACTAGAACAATTGAAAGAAGTATTTCGATTTATGGAATCGGATGATTTAACATTTGTAAAAGACGAAATACTTAGATTTTGTAAGAATCAAGAAATAAAACGAGCTATTATGGATTCTGTTGGATTACTCAAAATGGGTAATTATGATGAAATAAAAAGTAAAATTGATTCTGCAATGAAAGCAGGTGCAGATACAGATATTGGTCATGAATATAAAAAAGATGTTATTGCTAGATATAATGAAGCAGCTCGACACACTGTTACAACCGGCTGGGATGTTATTGATGATTTAATGGATGGTGGATTAGCTCCTGGAGAATTAGGTGTAGTAATGGCTCCAGCTGGTATTGGTAAGTCTTGGATGCTAATTAATATTGGAGCAAATGCAATAAAACAAAATAAAACAGTTATACATTATACATTAGAATTAAATGAAAATTATGTTGGACAACGATATGACTCTGTCATAACAGGAATTGCTGCACAAAATCTAAAAAATTATACAGAAGATATTGAAGAACGATTAAATGATATTTCTGGAGAGTTAATAATAAAATATTTCCCAACTAAATCTACAGGGGTCATGGGAATAAAAGCTCATGTAGAAAAAACTATTATGTTAGGGCAAACACCAGACTTAATAATAGTTGATTATGCAGATCTTTTAAAAGTATCTAGCAAAGATAAACATGAAGCGTTAGAAGAATTGTATGAGGATCTTCGTGGTATGGCTGGCGAATATGGCGTTCCTGTTTGGACCGCTACTCAAGCAAATCGATCTGCGTTAGAAGATGATATAATAGAAGCAGATAAAATAGCTTCATCATATGGTAAAGTTATGGTATCAGATTTCTTAATGTCATTGTCAAGGAAAGTAGAAGATAAATTATCAGGAACAGGAAGAGGACATGTTATCAAAAATAGATTTGGTCCTGATGGTATAACTTTGCCTAGTAAAATAAATACTAATAATGGCCAGTTTAACTTTTTTGAGCCAAACACAACACAAGGCAGACAAACTACGCAAACAATGAAATCAGGGGAATCGTTAGTTAAGAAAAATTTAGCACAAAAATTTAAAGATCTTCAAGAAAATTTAGGTTAGTCAATATATTTATATAAAAATAAAGGGATTGTAATAACGATCCTTTTGTTATTTCAATATTATAAAAAACGGAGTTACAATTATGAACATTTCAAATAAAATTTTATCAGACATTACAGTATATATGAAGTATGCAAAATACTTACCAGAACAAAATAGAAGAGAAACATGGGAAGAATTAGTTACAAGAAATAAACAAATGCATATTAAAAGATATCCTGAATTAAAAGATAAAATAGAAAATGTTTATAAGTTTGTATATGATAAAAAAGTTTTACCATCAATGAGATCATTGCAATTTGGAGGTAAACCTATAGAAATATCTCCTAATCGTGTTTATAATTGTGCATATTTACCAATTGATCATACCGATTCTTTTTCTGAAATAATGTTTTTATTATTAGGTGGGACCGGTGTAGGATATTCAGTACAACGACATCATGTAGAAAAATTACCACCAGTAAATAAACCATATCCTAAAAGAAAAAGAAGATTTTTGATTGGTGACTCAATTGAAGGCTGGGCAGATGCAATTAAAGTTTTAATGAAATCATATTTAAATGGTAAAAGTTCACGAATTGAATTTGATTATTCAGACATACGTCCAAAAGGCGCACTATTAGTTACATCAGGAGGTAAAGCTCCAGGTCCACAACCTTTAAAAGAATGTATTGTAAAGATTACTGGAATACTAGATAACAAGGAAGACGGCGATCAATTGTCAACACTCGAAACTCACGATATCGTTTGTCATATAGCAGATGCTGTATTAGCAGGCGGAATAAGAAGAGCAGCTTTAATTAGTTTATTTTCTGCAACAGATGAAGCTATGATAGGATGTAAATCAGGACATTGGTGGGAAGAAGCTCCACAACGTGGTAGAGCAAATAATTCTGCAGTTTTAATGAGACACAAAGTTACTAAAAAGTTTTTTATGGAACTTTGGAAACGTGTAGAATTGTCTGGATCTGGTGAGCCTGGTATCTATTTAAATAATGATAAGGATTGGGGTACAAATCCTTGTTGTGAAATCGCATTAAGACCTTATCAATTCTGTAACTTATGCGAAGTAAATGCAAGTGACATTGAGTCTCAGGAAGACTTTAATGATCGTGTAAGGGCAGCTGCATTTATAGGTACACTTCAAGCAGGGTATACGGATTTTCATTATTTAAGAGATGTATGGAGGGAAACAACTGAAAAGGATGCGTTAATTGGTGTTTCAATGACGGGCATTGGATCTGGTACAGTACTAAAGTATGACTTAAAGAAAGCAGCTGATATAGTTAAAAGAGAAAATTCAAAAACAGCTAAAGATATTGGAATAAATAAAGCCGCAAGATGTACCACAGTAAAACCAGCTGGAACAACATCATTAACATTAGGCACATCATCAGGTATTCATGCATGGCACAATGATTATTATATTCGAAGAATTCGTGTTGGTAAAAATGAAACAATTTATACATATTTGAAAAATAATTATCCAGAGCTAATTGAAGATGAATATTTTAGACCGCATGATACTGCAGTGATATCAATACCACAAAAAGCTCCATCGAATTCAATTCTTCGAACAGAATCGCCATTTAATCTTTTAGAACGTATCAAAAAAATAGCTACAGAATGGGTGTCACCAGGACACCGAAGTGGATCTAATACTCATAATGTGTCTGCAACTGTTAGCTTAAAAACCGAGGAATGGGAACCAGCTGGAGAATGGATGTGGGAGAATAGAAATCATTACAATGGATTATCTGTATTACCGTATGATGGTGGAACATATACACAAGCTCCATTTGAAGATATAACTAAAGAAGAATATACTAATTTACTAAAAAATCTTCAATCCATTGATTTATCTCAAGTTGTAGAAGTTGATGACAATACATCACTAACTGCAGAATTAGCGTGTGCTGGTGGAGCATGCGAAATAGAATAATATTATTACTTGGAAAAATTACAAAATTTTATTATAATAAAGTAAAAAGTTTCATGTCTTTTAAATTTCTAGACCCATCAGATATAAGTAAACGTATGTTTTACAAATGCGTTAACATTATAATTGAAAAAGATTCATTACAAATACATATGCTAAATGAAACCGTTTTATTAGAATACGGTAAGAATATCAATGATTTTCTATCATATCTAATTAAGGTTGGAGAAAATTTAGAAGAATATGAAATGTGTAGTCAATTAATAATACAACAAAAACAATATAGAAAATGGTTACGAGTTAACTTAGAAACAGTACACTCAATTTCAAAATTACTGAAAGATTTATCAGATTATGACAATGCAAAAAACAAATGAACTAGTGAAAGAAAGAACGACTACTATGTCACAAAAAAATAATACTATTAATAAATATGAATGGTTTGATGATGTTGAATCTCATAAGCTAGCAAAAGAAAATGAACATTCATTGAAATATCATGAGCCAAATCGAGAATATGATTTAAAATATAAACCAACGAAAGAAGATATAGAAACATTTCCAGATTTGCAAAACGGCCCTTCATCTTTAATTCAAGGCGCGCCAGTAGCAATTCAGCAAGTTGGAATTCATAATTTTCGTTTACCTTTAAAATATAAAAAGAAGGATGGTGGTGATATAGAATTAGAAACTAAAGTAACAGGTAACGTCTCATTAGCAGCACATAAAAAAGGCATCAATATGTCTCGTATTATGAGATCATTTTATAAATTTAAAGATGATTATGTATTTGGTAAATTAGATGAAATTCTATTAAAATATAAAGATGATTTAGAATCATTTGACGCAAAGATAGGATTACATTTTTCATATCCTATTTTACAACCATCATTAAGATCTGACAATGCTGGATATCAATATTATAATGTTACATTTGAAGGTAATATTGACGATAAAGGAACATTTAAAAAGATACTTCATTTTGATTTTGTTTATTCATCTGCTTGTCCTTGTTCATATGAATTAGCAGAACATGCTAGAAAATATAGAAATCAAGCTACTGTATCTCATTCACAAAGATCAGTAGCTAGAATATCAATTGAATTTGATGAAGTAGTATGGATAGAAGATTTGCAAGAAATATGTTCTAGAGCTTTAAAAACTGAAACTCAAGTAGTGGTAAAAAGGGAAGATGAAATGGCATTTGCTGAATTGAATGGATCTTATCTTAAGTTTGTGGAAGATGCAGCTAGATTATTATACGCACAATTAATCAAAGATAAACGAATAAAAGATTTTCGAGTAATATGTTCACATCAAGAATCATTGCATTCACACGATGCAGTATCAGTAATATTAGCTCCAAATAGTAAATTTTGTAGTGACATTCCACATGAATTGTGGTCAAGTTTAATACATATATCATAAAGAATTATCATGGCATACAAACCGAAAAAAAAGACACAAAGCGAAGTAAAAAAAGAAATAGCTATAACGCTCAACGATATAGATAAAAAAATAACTCAGTTAGAACAATTACCAGATGCAAAATTACATCAAAAAATAAGTTTCATAAAATCTGGTATACGTATTATAGGATATTGTTTTATACCATATAACTTGTTTGCAGCTGCTGTTATTTTAATAGTAAGTGAATCAATAGGAATAATAGAAGAATTAGTATAATGGGAAAATTTCAATCAAGTAAAGTTTTTGACGGATTTAGTACAGTATTTCGTCAATGGAAAGCAGAAGATACACATTGTAGATTTCTACATGGTTATGGTATATCATTTAAAGTTTATTTCGAAGGAGAACTAGATCACAGAAATTGGGTTTGGGACTTTGGAGGTATGAAGCGAGCAAAGACTCTAATAGACGGTATGCAACCTAAAACGTGGATGGATTATATGTTTGATCATACAGTAATAGTAGCAGAGGATGATCCAGACAAAAAAATGTTCGGAGAAATGCAGGCTGCAGGAATGATACAATTAAGAATAATACCAGCAACTGGTGCAGAGAAATTTTCAGAATATATTTATAATAAATTAAACGATTTTGTACACGAAGAGACAGAAGGACGAGTTAGAGTTACAAAAGTAAAATTCATGGAGCATGGTAAGAATGCTGCATGCTATGTAGAATAAAATTATACCGGGTCGTCTAGAGGCAGGACTCCTGGTTTTGGTCCAGGTAACGGAGGTTCGAATCCTTCCCCGGTAACAAATGCTCCCTTCGTCTAACGGTTAGGACGCCAGGTTTTCATCCTGGAAATAGGAGTTCGATTCTCCTAGGGAGTACAATTAAAAAATAAAGGCACGTGAAAAAGTAGACGTTAGTATGATTAAGACCGGCATCAATTGAACACAAAGTAATACACCTCTGCCTTTTTAATATTTTTTTGGGGGATTAGCTCAGCTGGCTAGAGCGCCTGCCTTGCACGCAGGAGGTCATCGGTTCGAATCCGATATCCTCCACTAAATTAATAAAACATGGATAATTATGGAAAATAAAAAAGAACCTTCATATTTTGAATGGGTATTTACAGATCATTATTTCAAAAGCAAACAAGGTATTTTAAAATTTATAGGAACTATATTTGGGTTTGTTATGGCATTTTATATGCCAGGCCCAGTACTGGAAGAATGGAATTCAGGATGGGTACCAATATGGCCTGTAATTGGAATATTTATAGCAACATATGGTTTCCTAATTGGAATAATACTACAACCATTTTTAATCTATAAGCGATTAAAAAGATTAAAATGGTGGGATAAAAAGTAATTTTTTAGTATATATTGTGAAGTATTTTAGTAGAAATTAAATATTTATAATAAATAATTAATAAAAGCAAGTAAATATGTTTTCAGATATTTTAAATAGTTTTCATTTTGCGTTTAAAATGGAAGAAATGAATGGAACTACTAAAATCAACATGGTGGATACAAGATCCAATTGATTTTGAGCATAAAAAATATATACTGTTAGCATACTTACAAAAAATAGAAAAAAAATTTTTCGAATTAGAATTTTCACCTTATTTATTACATGCAGAAACATTATATGATGATATGTTATCATTTTTAGAATTTTTTTATACATTTAAAGATTCTATAACCAGTCAACGATTATTATTCGATAGAGAAACTATAGGATGGGTAAGAGAAGAGCCTCCATCAATTGACGAATTAGATACATTTTTGGAAATATTAGAATTTGCAACTCCGTTACTAAAAGAAAGAATTCAACAAGGAAAAAAATTATGGATGGAGAATCCAACATTATTATGGTAATATTATTGGATATATTATAAAATTTCATTATAATATTATATACTATATTTAGAAAATACGTTATGACAAAAATTTATGAATCGCCTGATGGCGGTAAAACAGTATACGAACGAGAATCTGGAGATTATAATTCACGTAAGTTAGTTAGCAAATTAAAAAGAATAACAGATTATAACAAAATACTTCCAGTATTAGAAGTATATCGATGTGTTCAATCAGAAGGAAGCAGATTTGGTAGACCTACAATAGCAGTTAGAACTACAGGATGTACTCACAGATGTTACTTTGGAGAAGGTGGTTGGTGTGATTCTTGGTATACAAGTATTCATCCTGAAAAAGGCACATTTACATTTAATGATATTATTAAAATGTATGACGATAATCCACAAGTAAAAGAAATGATGTTAACTGGTGGTTCGCCTACAATGCATCCCGCTTTAGTAAATGAAATAACTCATTTTGCAAAAGAGCGAGGAATATTTGTTACGATTGAAACAGAAGGATCACATTTTTTAGAAACAGATTATCCTTTAGATTTAATTAGTCTTAGTCCTAAATTTAGTAATAGTGTTCCTGTTTTAGGAGCTATAACACCTAACGGAGCAGTAGCAGACGAAAGAATGATTAAAGTACATAATAGACTTAGATTGAACAATGAAGCCATTTTTAAAACTCTTGCATATCATAAAGATTATCATTTCAAACCAGTATGGGATGGCACAGAAGAAAATTTAGCTGAAATAGAGGCATTTAGACTTGAAATGAAAATACCAAAAAATAAAACATTTATAATGCCAGCTGGAGATACTAGAGAACAATTAATCAAAATGTATCCATTAGTATTCGAAATGGTAGCAGAACATGGATATAATATGACAGGTCGAGATCATATAATAGCATATAATACAGAACGCGGTGTATGATAGATGAAGCACTAGAAATATTAAATGAAATAGAAGAAAATGTAGGTACCTGTTGTGCAATAACAATGGATCCAGATGAGGTAGAAGATTTAATTTACAAATTAAAAGAAATTTTAAAAAATATAAAAGGATAGTTATGAAAATGAAACCAATTGGAGATCAAGTTTTAATACAAGAAAAAGAACGAGCTGACAAAACTGAAGGTGGAATTATATTAGTAGATGGACCAAATGAAGAATTTATATATGCAGATGTAATATCAGTCGGCCCAGGATTATTTACACAATCAGGGCATAGAATACCAATGTCAGTAAAATTAGGAGACACTGTCTTAATTAGTAAGAATAATCTAGGAGGACAGAAAAAAGTAAAACTAGATGGAACCGAATATATTCTTGTTAGAGAAATGGAAATTGCCATGGTATCATCTTAAATAAACTTCTATAAATAACTCCGGTTTGTTATGTAATCATTATAACATATAATATTTATAACAAAAGGACCTAGATGAGTGAAGAAAAGCATGAATCAGACCAATCGTCTGAATTAACACCAGAAGAACGACAAGCACTTTTAGATATTAAAATAGCGTCTGCACGAAAGATAAATGCAGAAGCTAGTAAGCTAGAGACAGAAGCTAAAATTTCAAAAACAAATCTTGAAAAAATAAAAATTGATTTGCAATTAAAACAATTGCAATTGGAGAAAGATCTGGATAGAAAAAAGCGAATGGAAGCTGTTGATGAACGAAATTTTTTATATAGATTTAGTAGTAAAGTTTCAGCTGAATCTGTTGCTCATGCAATGGAGACATTAACAGAATGGCATCGGATTGACCCAACATGTTCTATAGAAATAATATTTTCTTCACCTGGTGGTAGTATTATTGATGGATTTGAATTATTTGATTTCTTGCAAGATTTACGAAATAAAGGGCATCATTTAACAACAGGTACTTTAGGATATGCTGCTTCCATGGCTGGTATTTTATTACAAGCTGGTGATGTAAGATGGGTAGGTCAACAAGCCTGGGTAATGATTCATAGAGCTGCGTTTGGTGCTTGGGGCAAAACATATGAGATAGAGGATGAAGTAAAATTTATCAATAGAATAGAAGAACGAATATTGGATATTTTTACTAGTAGATCTAATTTAACTAAAAATAAAATCAAACGAAACTGGGACAGAAAAGATTGGTGGATAAGCGCAGATGAAGCATTGGACATGAATTTAGTAGATGAAATAAGAGCTAAACTTCCCGAGCATAAAAATAATAAATAGAGATATGGATATGGACGAACTATTAAATAATATATATAAAAAAAAGCTTATTAAAAATAAAACAAATTTTCCTGAACATATTGGAAATTCTGTATATGGTGAAATAGAAAAAGCTGGTACAGAAAAAATATTAGAAATGTTTTCAGAATATTTTAATAGTAATGCAGTATTTTGTGATATTGGCTCTGGAAATGGCAAAATGGTACTACACGTTGGATTAGTAACAAAAGTTAAAGAATCCATAGGAATTGAATATAGTAAAGAAAGATATGATGCATCATTAGAATTAAAAGAAACGTACGCACCAAATTCTAATCATATAACATTTTATAATCAACCTTTTCAAAATGTAGATCTAAAAAATGTAACTATTGCATATGTAGATAATACAATGTTTAAACGTGTAATAAATAATCAAATATTTGATGCTATTCCAAAAGGATGTTTGCTTTTATATAAAAAAACAATTCCAGCAGCTAAAAATCAAAAAATTTATGTTGGTAAAGGCTTAATTAAAAGGACATATAATCAAGCAGGGCTAAACTGGTTAATTAAAGAATAATATGAAAAAATTAATTCTAATATTATTAACATTTCTAGGATGTAAAAAAATTGATGAAAATGGATTTCGAACTTATCGTATCAAAAAAGATAAACACCGATCTACATTCAAGTTAAAACGAGATTGGAGATCAGTAATTGAATTTGAAGTTATATTTAATGAAACTGCTAAATATATAACAAAAGATCCTAACAATCAAGCTGACATAAATAAATTATATGGTGTTAGTGACTGCGGTCAACATCATATGCAATCTTCAATACGAATTGGTTGGCGATGGTATAATGAAAGTTTAGAATTACTTTGGTTTAAACATGAATTTGGAGAATTTTCATATGGTAAGATAAAAACAGTTGATTTCAATGAAATTATTTATTGTATGATTGAACTAGATGAAGATAAATATGTTATAGCAGTCGACGGTGTAGTAACAGAAACACCTAGATCATGTGGAACAATCTATAAAAATTATTATTTATATCCATATTTCGGTGGAGATGAAACAGCTCCTCACGATATTGTTATTAAAATTAAAGATTGAATGTGAAAAAATTAACTCTAATAATATTGTTATGCATTATTCCTTTTAACCTAAGGTCTCAATCGATAATTTCAACACCAGATGCAGACCCATATGAAACTATTTTACTTTATAGAGCTGCAAAGAATTTTATAAAGGATTCTACAATAACAATACTTTTCAAACCAAAATCTCCATTATTTCCTGGCATCGATGGATTTGCTTATCAAATATCACCAAAGATGTATGCAATTGACATTAATTATACATGTAAAAATAAGCAACAACGAAAATGGGTAATACTACATGAATTAGGGCATATAATTGATATGACGTTAGGCAATCTTAGCCAATACCCTCCAAGATGGATGGGTCAAAAAATGAATAACGATCTCCCATGGGACATACGACCATGGGAAATATCTGCAGATATATGGGCAGAAGAAATGTGGACAGCACTCATAAATCGGCCACAACCATACGTAATATTTGAAAAATAACTTTGATCTTTCAATATATTTTCTTATTATAAAATAAAAATATGATTAGATATGGTTATGCTTGTGTCAATATGACACTCACAAATAGACCTAAAAAACTAGGAGGCAGAGTAACAACTTCACGAACTGCTAGAAAAGCATCTTGGTATCCAAACAATTTACAACTTATTAGTGATAAGGCTTTAGAAAATGCAACTGATTTATTAACTTATCTTAAATGGAATCAAGAGCATGGCATCACCTTATTTAGAGTTGGATCAGAATTATTTCCATGGCACGATCATTATGAATTACATGATCTTCCAGACTATGAAGCAATATCAGAAAAGTTATTTGAATGTGGAGAGTATGCTCGAAAACATGGTCATCGTTTAACTACCCATCCTGGACCATTCCATGTATTAGGTTCTCCTAGACAAGAAGTAGTAGAAAAAAGTCTTATTGGATTAGAACGACACTCTGAAATGTTTGATCTAATGGGATATACACCATCCTTTGAAAACAAGATAAATATTCATGTAGCTGGTGCATATGGTGATCGTGAAGCTACTGCTAAAAGGTGGATTAAGAATTGGCATCGTCTTTCTGAATCATGCAAGTCCAGATTAGTATTAGAGAATGATGATAAGGCATCAATGTACAGCGTACGGCATCTATACGAACTTATACACAAATATATTGACATTCCTATTACATTTGACTATTGGCATCATACCTTTTGTACAGGCGATTTATCTGAACGTGAGGCATTCTTTATGGCTCGAGAAACGTGGGAAATGCATGGAATTACTCAATGTACTCATTATTCAGAATCTAGACGTAAAGAGCAAAAATTACTAATAGAAAAAATGTTTGAGCATCATAATATATCGTTAGACAATATACATGAATGGCCAACATTTGAAAAAGAATATAAAATATTTAGTAAGATAAAAGAACAAGCTCATGCAGACTATATATTAGATACTCCTAATACATATGGTGTTGATAATCTTGATGTTGTGGTAGAAGCAAAAGCAAAAGAATTAGCTATACTTCCGGTATTGGAAAAACAAAAAGAATTACTTATATTATAATAATGATAGAATTTTTAGGGTGGATTAGCACGGCATTAGTACTATTAGGATATATATGCAACGCCCGTCAATTATTTACATATGCAATGATTGCTTGGATTATTGGCGACATTGGATGGGTAACATATGATTTTCTTATCGACAATTTTAGTCATTTAGTATTAAGTCTTATTATTATATCAATCAATGTCTATGGAATGTATAATATTAGAAATAAAAAAGCAGAAGAACAATAAATGTATCAGAATATAGCATACCAAAAAAGAACTAATACAATGCACGTGTGGGATGATCAATTAGGTCATAAAACATTTACATTTAAACCATATGGATACTTACCAGATCAAAATGGTGATTATGTGTCATTAAATGGTACTAAATTATCAAAGACTCCTGGTAATCATAAAGACAACTCAGATGCGTATGAATCTGACTTAAATGAAGAAGTTAGAACATTGATAGACTTATATTATGAATCTGATTTAGTTTCTGAAGGACATATTGATTTTTTCTTTGATATAGAAACTGCAAAAGATGAAGAAGGATATTCAACACCAGAGGATGTTCGGACAGAAATAACATCAATTGCATATTATGATAAAGTTGGAAAAGATAGAAGGGTACTTGTATTAGACACTAAAAATAGATTAAACGATGATGTTATTTACGGCGATAATTACACTGTAGAAGTATTTGACAATGAGGCTAATCTATTGATTAAGTTTATTAATTATTTTTCACAAATACAACCTACTGTTATATCCGGGTGGAATACAGATGGCTATGATATTCCATATCTTATTAATAGAATCAAAAAAGTATTAGGTCCAAAGTCTGCAAATAAATTATCACCAGCTGGGATTGTAGAATGGAATAAACATCGTGAACGATATAAAATATTTGGTGTATCAAGTTTAGATTACATTAAACTATATAAAAATTTTACATATACAGAGCTTCCTAATTATAGATTGGACACAGTAGCTAAAACAGAATTAGGAAAAGGTAAAATTGAATATGATGGTGATTTAGACGATTTATTTGTTACAGATATTCATAAATTTATTGAATATAACATGACTGATGTTGATCTTGTATTCGAACTAGATGAAAAGTTACAATTAATTAATTTAGCTAGAACTATATGCCATAAAGGTCATGTTCCATATGAAGATGTTTATTATGCATCTAAATATCTAGATGGAGCAGCTATTGTAGATTTAAAAAGAAATGGATTAGTAGCTCCAAATAAACAATTTAGATTTATCGAGGATGAATCGCAAAGTAAACTAGCCGGTGCATATGTTATGCCTCCAATTCCAGGATTATACAAATGGATATATGATTTAGATTTAACATCTCTATATCCTTCGATTATAATGAGCCTCAATATATCTCCAGAGACTAAAATAGGTGTTATTCCAAATTGGGATCAAGAGTCATTATTACAAAAAGTTCCTGTTAGTGTAACATGTAATGGACAAACTATTCCAGATGTTAGACAATGGTTAATTGATAATAAATTTACTGTTGCGAGTAATGGGGTTGTATATGACACAAGAAGTAAAGGATTTCTTCCAAAAATATTGGAAAAATGGTTTGATGAACGTGTTAAATTTAAAAACGAACGTGATAATCATGAAGTTGGAAGCGATAAATATAAATTTTATGATGCAATGCAATTAACACAAAAAGTATTGCTCAACTCATTTTATGGAGTATTAGGATTAAAAACATTTAGATTTCATGATTTAGATAATGCAGGAGCTATCACAGCAACAGGTCAAAGTGTTATTAAATTTTCTGCAAAAGTTATTAATGGATACTACAAAAAAGAAATAGGCAAAAATTATTTTATTAATGCAAATGGTAATAAAGCAGAATTTTCATTTTATACAGATACAGACTCAACATTTGTATCTAGTTTACCTCTCATAGAAAAAAGATATCCAGGATTTGATGAATCTGATGAAAAGTTTATGATTGAAAAGACCAATGAAATAGCATCAGAAATACAGGATCATGTAAATAAAATGTACGATCAGTATGCAATTCATTTTCATAATACATCTGATCATAGATGGCAAATAAAACAAGAATATGTTGCAAAATCTGGTTTGTGGATAGCAAAAAAGAGATATGCTCAATGGGTAATATTCAAAGAAGGTAAACCTACAGATAAAATGGATATAAAAGGATTAGACGTAGTTAGATCCTCATTTCCTACCGAATTCAAAACTATAATGAAAGAAACATTATGGTATGTTCTTAAAGAAAAGTCAAAAAATGACACTACTAATTTGATAATGGATTTCAAAGATAAAATACAAGACTCACCAATACTAGATGTAATGAAAAATACAGGAGTTAAAAATATTACAAAGTATACAAAAGGTAGAAAGGCATTATCCGGTTATATATCAGGTACTCCAGTACATGTTAAGTCTGCAATCAATTACAATGATATGCTAAAACATTTAGGTATCAATAAAAGAAGAAAAGTAGTTCCAGAAATACAAGACGGAGATAAAATTAAATGGGCATATCTTAAACATAATGCAATGGGCTTTGATACAATTGCTTTAAGAGGATATGATGATCCAAGAGCTATAACAGAATTTGTAGAACGATATATTGATAGAAATAAAATATTTGATAGAGAGATTCGTGGTAAATTAGATGATTTTTATGCGTCAATGAATTGGGATAAACTTCCAGAAAATAATAATGTTAGTAAATTCTTTTCATTTGGATAATTCAATAAAATTAATTATAATAAATAAAAAATATGTACGGTAAGCATCAATGGAAAGGTAGAGAAGTTGAGGGTCGCTATTCAGATATAATGACCTTTTTCGTAAGAGATTTAAATCATAATATGAGAAGTACTTATGGTTTGGAAGTTAAAAATCTTAATGAGTATCCTCATTATTATTTTACAATTGAATATATGAAAAAGTCCATGAAGGACGATAAATACTTAGAAACATTAAGATGGATCTTAGATGAATGTAATAGTGTTGTTACTATAGAAGCTAGTAACGAGACTGTAGATACTATAAAGCCAGATCTATTTAATAGATGTCATATTATATATAGGATATCAGACCCATATTTAGAAATGTTAAAAGCTACAGATACGTTATCAATTGATGCTGGGTGGTATAGAGTTCATCAAGTAACCAAATGCAATATGATGGAGATAAGTCCGGATAACTATAAATTTGATGAAGAAGTATAATGAGCAAATGTCCATATACAAACTTTAAAGCACGTGTATTGGATTATATTAAATTATTAAGAACGCCTAGAGAAGAATATGGAAATATGCCAGTCTGCCCATTTGTAGGAGCAGAATTAGATAGTAATAAATTAATGATTGATAAATTTGATCCTAGCGAAAATACATTAATAGAAATGGTTGAAAAATTAGAAGCTTCTGAATATGATAGTGCATTATTTGTACAAGTTTCTGATTTAGATTTACAACAAAAAGATACAGCTGGATATCAAGATTTTATTAATAAAACATTGAAAACTAGTGGGTATAAGCATTTAAAATGTATATGCTTTAATCCAAATGACAAACTTGATATAAATGGATTTAATGCAAGGAGCCATGCTCCATATTTTTTGATTAATATTGCTAAAAGTAGTGTATTAAGCAAAGCACATAAAAATTTATTAAAAACAAAGTATTATGACAATATGAATAAACGTTATTTAAAATATTTACAAGTTAAAAAAGAAACAATATGAAATATTCAGTAGTGGTATCATTTAGTATGGAAGGATTTCATTGTTGGCCAGAAGCTAAAGAAGTTTTTCCAGAAGTAGGATTTTTATCTGATAGGCACAGACATATGTTTGGTTTTCGCTGTTATGCAAAAGTAAGTCATACAGACAGAGATGAAGAATTTATTCTAATGCAAAGAAAACTAAAAAAACAATTAAGAGTCACCTACGGTGGTAGTATATTAGAATTTGGTAGAATGAGTTGTGAGGACATAGCGGAATGGATATTAAATCATTCTGCAAATGAAAATTTATATAAAGTAGAGGTTTGGGAAGATTGGGAAAATGGAGCAATAATAGAAAGATGAAAAAAGTATTTTATTTTGGACTAGAGCCTTTAAAGGCTAGATATACATATCAGTTATCTAAAGAATGGATGCCAGCAACATTTGAGCCATATTCTGATAAAGTTGAGTTTATTGATGTTGAAGGAGAGTTTGATCCTGATCAACAAATAAAAGTAGGCGCAGTGTTAGATGCAGTAGGTAGAGGAAAATTTGCTATGAGTCAATGTAGCAATTTTCTTGATATGTTGAATAATGACAAAGTTAGAAATGGTGACGTAATATTTTTACAAGACTATTGGCATCCGGGCATTGAATCAATATTATATGCATTAGATTTATATGGAATAAAAGTAGATATATACGCAATGCTTCATGCACAAAGTGTAGATGAGTATGATTTTACATATTCAATGAGAAATTGGATGCGAGGTTTTGAATTAGGCTTAGACAAAAGAATGACCGGTATTTTTGTAGGATCTACTATTCATAGAGAACAATTACGTCAAGCAGGATTTGAAGCTCCAATACATGTTGTATCTTTACCATTACATTTAGAAATGACATTGGCAAAATATCCTGATTATGACCCAACTGCTCAAAAGAAACCTATTGTTGTATATTCAAGTAGATTAGACAAAGAAAAGAATCCATTTTTTATGATGGAAGTTGCTAAAAAATATTTAAATGATTTTCCTGCAGCAGAATGGCATGTAACTACATCTGGTAAAGAATTTAAATCAATGTTGCCTGGCGTAATAGAAGCTTTATATAAATTAGCAGATGAATTGCCTAATTTTAAATTATTAAAGAATTTAACTAAACAAGAATATTATAAAGAATTAGCTGAAGCAAAAATACAATTTAATTCATCATTACAAGACTATGTATCATGGACTGTATTAGAATCAACAGCATTTGGTTGCGATATGGTATTTCCAAATTTTAGATCGTTTCCAGAATTTATCCCCAGTACTAGATTATATACACCATTTAATGTTAGTTCTGCTGTAATTAGATTACATGAAGTTATGAGACAGCATCAACCTAATTACAATATAGCGTACTTAGCTGATTTAGGAAGACAAATGGAAGGCTATATTGTAGCAAATGGGATAGATCAAGAAATTAATATTTGGCATGAAGCTGAATATTGTAAACATTTATTAAATAAAAACAAGGAATAATTATGAAAATCGATAGACAAGGTATAGAGGAGATTAAAAGTACTATAGAAACTCCTGTACGTGCACTAGCAGAAAGATTAGAGTCTAAAAACAAATTAGATAAAAAGAGTGCAGAAATTGTAAATTTTATATTGAAAAATATAAATAAGATTGGCGAAGATATGTGGAATGTTCTATGATGGATAAAAATTTTATATATTATCCATCACTTTCTGCCGGCAGTATGGTATCTGCTTTTAAAAAGAATATGAAGTTCTCTGATGGAACTACATGCAGATTCTTTTCTAAAGAGTATCCAGAAGAATGGAGACATCCATATTTTTTAATTACTGCAGGGCATCATTTTAAAAAAATGGATTTTCGTGACCAGTTAGGATTAGACGATGGTGTATTAGTATTCGGCGATTCTGGTGGATTTCAAATAGCAACTGGTGCACTCAAATGGGACGGAACTATTCGTGAGCGTATATTTGAATGGTTAGAACATAATTCAGATGTAGCTGCAAATTTAGATATTCCTCCTAGAGCTAAATATGAAAACAGATTTGCTGAATCTATGGATATCAGTTTTGATAACTTCAAATATTTTGAATCTAAGCAAACAGGTAAAACAGATTTCTTAAATGTTATTCAAGGTACCTATCATGAAGAATATGAACAATGGTATCATAAATTCAAAGACTTTGCATTTAATGGCTGGTGTATTGGAGGTCCTAAAAAATTAGTAGACTTCATGTATGTTATAGCTTTAATGTTAAAGAATCGAGAATTCGAAAAAGAACATGTTAAATACATACACTTATTAGGAATATCAAAAATATCTGATTTTTTCATATTAGCAACATTACAAAAGTTAATTAACAAATTAACTGATAATAGAGTATTATTTTCAACAGATTCTAGTTCCCCAGGACAATATCCTGTATTTGGAACATATTTACATTCAGGAAATTATAAAACTCAAACATTCACTGAATTATATTTTCCTAAGAATAATGAATATAGAAGAAAGTCGCATGCAAATAGAGTTAATAAAACAGTAGACATCGATACATCGAAACATGTTCCGTGTAGTATAGATTGTCCAGCTTGTAGAGACTTTACGTATGATTATTTAGGCGGACAAACAGACAAAGGCTTAGATAGATACAGTCAAGAAGGTATGCCAAGAATGGTTATACATAATACTCATTTATATGTAAACATTGCAAAGGATGTTAGTAAACTAGTAAATAATCATGTTGAGTTGTTAGAGACGGCAATTCCAAAAGATTTATATAACGTTATCTTATCATTACATGATATGTTTGATGATCCAGATAATGCAATGAATGTATATGCAACATATAAAAAGACATATAAGAAATTTGGTGGTGATAGTATATCAACTACTGATGCAAATCAATTTAGTAAATTTTTTAAATTTTAAAAGGTAGAATAATGGAAAAAAGTAAATTACAATCATTTATTAATAGATACTACTTAGCAGGAAACTGTGAAGCTGTAACTGTTAAATCAAATGGAGAATCTGTTAATTGTGAATTAATAGATACAGATCAAACCGTAGTAGGCAAAGTTAAATGGAAAACAGATCCATTTATGTCAGGAGAATTAGGAATAAATCACACAGGAGCATTAACAAAAATGTTATCAGCAGTTGGTGAGAAAATTAATATTAATGTTCAAGAAGCACAAGGTAAAAACTATGCTATGAAAATTAAAGAAGGAAGTACAACAATGACGTTTATGTTAGCAGATACATCTGTTATTCCTGCAGTTCCTTCTATAAATTCAGAGCCAAATTATAATGTAGTAATTGATATTAATGAAGAATTTATTAATAAGTTTATCAAAGCAAAAAATGCTCTACCAGACGCAAAAAACTTTGCAGTACAAGTTAAAAATAATAAAATCAAGTTTATTATTAATTATACTACTATAAATTCAGATAATGTTACATTTGAAATAGATGGAGGTAGTGAAGAAATGGATCCTATATGCTTTTCAGCTGATAAATTAAAAGAAATTTTGACAGCAAATAAGGGAGATAAAGGAGTAATGAGTGTATCAGCAGACGGATTAGCAAATATAGACTTTACTGGTTCTGATTTTGATTCAACATATTGGTTAGTACAATTACAAAATTAATATCATGTTTGGAGTAGTAGAAAACACACTTTGGGTTGAAGCATTTCGACCAAATACATTAGATGGATATATTGGCAATGAACATATTGTTGATAAAGTCAAAATATTCATTGAAAACGGAGATGTTCCGCATTTATTATTTTATGGAGGAGCAGGAACAGGCAAAACAACATTAGCAAAGATTATTGCAAACAATGTAGATGCTGATTTAATGTATATTAATGCATCTGACGAAAACTCTGTAGACGCTGTAAGAGATAAAATAAAAAGATATGCATCTACAGTAGGATTTAAACGTTGGAAGATTGTTATATTAGATGAAGCTGATTATTTAACGCCGAATGCACAAGCAGCGTTAAGAAACTTAATGGAAACATACAGTAAAACTACAAGATTTATATTAACATGTAATTATGTAGAAAAAATCATTGATCCAATACAATCTAGATGTCAAACATTTGGTATAGCTCCACCTAGTAAATCAGATGTAGCTTCTAGATTAGTTAATGTATTAGATAATAAAAATATTACCTATGATATAAAAGATGTTGCAGCTATTATCAATTCTTCATATCCAGATATACGACGTGCTATTAATAGTGCACAAAGTCATGTAGTAAATGGAAAATTAATATTAGATAAGAATAGTGTAGTTCAAGCTAACTATATGACTGAATTATTAAATATTTTAAAAAATATAAAAAATAAAAAAGAATCTTTTAAACAAATAAGACAAATTATTGCAGATTCAAAAGTTAAAGATTTTACACCTTTATATACATTTTTATATGATAATTTAGATGAGTTTGCTACTGGAACTATAGCTTCTTGTATACTAATTATAGCTGAATCGCAATATACTGATTCTCATGTTGTTGATAAAGAAATCAATATTATGGCAATGTTTGTAAAACTAATGAATGAATTATAATGAATAATCCTAACTTAAATATTAAATCAGAAGACTTAAAACCAATGATATGTAGTGAATGTGGCGGAATGTATTTTCGGCAAGTTCTTGCAATCAATAAAGTATCAAGATTTTTAACAGGACAAGATAAAGATACTGTTGTTCCTGTCCCTGTGTTTAGATGTGATGATTGCGGTCATGTACCAGAAGAATTTCAACCGGAGACAAAATAATGGGAGCACCATACATAAAAGCACCAGTAGTTCTGGTATTTAAAACTTCTAATAGATCCAATGCAAGAACTAAAATGAAAGTTTATAAGAATAAGAATATAGATCATGTAAACGAAAAAAGATTGCCAGGAGTTCCAGAAAATTCTATTTTTTTAGAACTAGCTATTGGCGAACATTTTATAGAAAAGTACAAACATAAATACAAAATATGACAAAGAAACCTGCAACTATTTTTGACTTTATAACTGGTATGACACATAAGAAGAAAAAATGGTCTGAATACACAGATACAGATCAAAAAAAGTTTTCTTCATTTATTGTTAACAGATGGTTGTCAATGAGGATGGAATTAATTGAAATAATCAATCAGTTACAAAAATATACAATTGGGTTACTATCACCACGCGATACTTATCGTCTCTATCACGGTATTCTACCTACCCAGAGAACCTTTGCTAAGTACATAAAAGGAAAAAAGGAAGATAAGTACGACAAACAATTGATTTCACAAATTGCAGATCACTACCTAGTAAGTCAATCAGAAGCTATTGATTATATTGATCTAATGCCTAAAGATAGTTGCAGCTCTTTGTTATCTATGTATGGATATACAGAAAAAGAAATTAAAAAAATGTTAAAAGGTAAAAAATGAAATTTGAATCAGACAATACAGAATCAGTAAATACCCAATATCATTATGTAGGTAAATCAAGTTTATACAAATTTTCAGAAGAATGGGACTTAAATTCATATGAATTTGATATTATCAAAAGAATTGTTAGATGTAGAAAAAAAGGACAATTTGAAGAAGATCTAACAAAGACTAAAGATCTAATAGACATTTATCTTACTGAATATTTGGATCAATCCGAATAATTTCTTATAATATAAATAAAAATACTATGGCAAATAACGTATATACAGTTGTGAGTATAGAAGCTTCAAAAGAACTTATAAAAAATTTTGCAGATAAATTATTTACTCCAGAAGTAGAAGAAGCAGATTGGAAGAAAAAAAGTGATCTGTTAGCTGACAATTTATATGGATTATTATATAAAGATTATCCTAAAGACAACTTAACAAGAGATTGGATGACTGAAAATGTAGGAGCTAAATGGTGTTTTGTACATGATTGGTTTTTAGGTGATGATACTATAGATTTAACATTTGATTCAGCTTGGTATCCACCAGAAGAATTATTTCATGAGATAGCAGATTGGTTTACAAAGCGAGGAGAGTTTGAAATGGAAGCTAGAAGTGAAGATGAAGCATACATACATGTATCAGGAGGTTATGCAAATCAAAATGGATCTGATTTCATTTGCGATGATGAGAACCTTCCAGAATATCCAAATGATGAAGATTACAAAGATCAATATGATTATGATGAAGCAGTTGATAAGTTTTATGACATCATTGCAGAACGAAAAGATGATCTTGTATTGGAGTGTAAACAAGAACTTATGATATATCCATGAAATCCGGATACATAAATCCTATATATAAATTATCATTAAATGATGTATCAAAAGCTCCTGCTAAGATATCTTATTCACAATGGTCGATGTTTGAAAAATGTCCACATCAATGGAAACTTTCCTATATAGATAAATTAGCACCATTTACTTATAGCATAGCAACTTGTTTCGGGACAGCATTTCACGAAACGTTACAAGAATATTTAACGGTAATGTATACCGAATCTATAAAAGCAGCAGATAATTTAGATCTTCGAGATATGTTGCTAACCTGTATGAAAATGGAATATGCAAAAGGAGTGAAGGCTAGTAATGGCGTTCATTTTTCTACTCCAACTGAATTAGCAGAACATTTAGAAGATGGAATGGCTATTCTAGAATGGTTTAAAAAGCGTAGAGCTCAATATTTTTCAACAAAAAATCAAGAGCTTGTTGGAATTGAAATTGAACTAGGAGTACCTGCATCAGATAAGAATAAAAACGTATTTTGGTATGGATTTATTGATGTTGTAGTTAGAGATACTGTACTAAACAAAATTAAAGTTATAGACATAAAAACCTCAACAAGGGGATGGAATAAATATCAAAAATCAGACAAACTAAAAGCAGCTCAATTAGTTGCATATAAAAAATATTTTTCAGATCAATTTGGAACGCCTATAGATAATATTGATATTGAATTTTTCATAGTAAAAAGAAAGCTATTAGAAGAATCAATGTTTCCACAAAAAAGGATACAATTACTAAATCCAGCATCTGGATCAGTTACAAGAAAAAAAGTACAACGAAGTATAGACTCATTTATAGAACATTGCTTTGATGAAACAGGAAACAAAAGGAAAGATCAAAAATATCTAGCTCTAGCAGGAAGAGGATCTAAAAACTGTAAATGGTGTCCATTTAAAATGGATTATGAAAATTGTCCTAAAGAAAATAGGATTCGTGAATAAATTTTAATATAATAAATAAAAAGGAAATTATGGATGGATTATTATTAGACGCATTATATGCAAAATATCATGCAGATAAATCAGATGCATTAGCAAGATTAAATGTTTATTTAACAAACTCAGTTGGAATTGGTGAGCATCCTCAACATACAGAAGAAATGGATCAAATAGTAGATCAATTTGCAACGGCACAAGATAAGTTAGAAGCATTAAAAATGATGGTTTCCCATATTGCTCGAGTAGAGTCTAAAAAGCCTAACTCAAATGATAAAGAACTATTAAATGATTAAAGTTGCTGTTATTGGTAATAAAGAATGGCAAAATCGAAGAAAAGTACAACAAGTACTAACTGAACTTAAACAACGATTTAAAAAGGATATAGTTTTAGTAGGTGCAGGTGGAAGTGAAGGAGCAAATTATTTTGTTAGAAAATTTGCATTGGAATTTGGTATGGCATATGAAGAGTATAATCCATCATATACTGGACGAAACTTATATTCAGCACTACCAGAATCATACTATGGAAAAAAATATCATTTTTCTCAACTATTACATCGTATGAGATTGATAGCAGAAAATTGTGATTATATGATTATGCTGAACAATCAACATGATATGAATCCGCAATTAAAAACAGCATATAATAAAATTAAGAAATTAGATAAACCAATAGTGGTTTTAAGTTAACTATATTTATAATAAAGTTATAATATACAATAAAGGTTTTAATGAGTAAGAGAAAAAAAATTTTACTATTATCAGATGATCTAAGACTTCCATCTGGTATTGGAACAATTTCGAAAGAAATCGTAATAAATACTGCTAAGTATTTTGATTGGATACAATTAGGTGGATCAGTCAAACATCCAGATGAAGGAAAGTTATTTGATGTCTCTGCAGATGTCAGAAAAGAGTCTGGCGTAGAAGAAGCAAATGTACGTATATTTTCTATTTCTGGATATGGAAACAGAAATATATTATTTCAAGCATTAAATCAAGAAAAGCCAGACGCAATTTTTCATTTTACCGATCCTAGGTATTGGACTTGGCTATATGAACTAGAACATGAAATAAAAACTACATTCAATATTCCATTAATTTATTATTCTATATGGGATGACCTACCATACCCAATGTGGAATGCTCCATTTTATGGAAGTTGTGATTTAATAATGGGCATTTCAAAACAATCTGATAATATACATCGTGAAGTATTGTTACAGAATGATTTTGGCGTTTATGATTATGATCTCGAAGATAACACAGTTGCTCCTGAATTAGATTGGGATGAAGTAGTTACTGGTTTTGTTCCACATGGATTAAATCATAATATATTCAAAACATTGTCAAAGTCCGATGAATTGTATCAAAAATTTCATAATGATATAAAAGTTAAAAATGATGTTGATTTCGTTGTATTTTGGAACAATCGAAATATACGAAGAAAACAACCTGGAGATGTAGTGTTATCATTTAAACATTTTAGAGATATGTTGCCAAAAGATCAACAAGATCGAGTAGCATTATTAATGCATACGCAAGCAGTTGACAATAATGGTACTGATTTGAGAGCTATAGCAAAAACAGTTGCACCAAATTGTAAAATATTGTTTTCAGAAACAAAACTTTCGGCAATAGATTTAAATGCAATGTATAATATAGCAGACGTTACTGTTAATATTGCCTCTAATGAAGGATGGGGACTTAGTAGTACAGAATCACTATTAACAGGAACTCCTATTATTAATAATGTAACAGGAGGATTACAAGATCAATGTGGATTTTTAGACGAAAATAACAAATGGATTCAATTTGATACTCAATTTCCGACAAATCATAAAGGAAGATATAAACTTAATCATGGTAATTGGGCCATCCCAGTATTTCCATCAAACAGATCACTACAAGGTTCTCCACAAACACCATACATATTTGATGATAGATGTAGTTTTGAAGATGTAGCAGAAGCCATGTATGGCTGGTGGATAACACCAGTTGAAAAAAGAGAGAAATGCGGACAAGAAGGACGTGAATTTTGTTTAAATAACGGACTGACATCCGAGCAGATGGGCGACAAAATGTGTGATATGATAAATTTCTTGTTTAAATATCCAAAGCAAAAACGTCCGAAATATACATTACATAAAGTAAAAGATAAACAATATAATCAAATGGGAGTCCTATGAGAACATGTATTATATCTAGTCCACTAGCAACACAATCTGGCTATGGAGCTCATGCTCGTGAGTTTATAGAAAACATAATAGAGCAAAAAAATAATAAATGGGATATTAAATTGATATCAATGCCATGGGGTGCAACTGCATTTACACATAAGCTAGATGATTCCATGCAAAAAAGATTAATTCCAATTCCAATACAATCACAACCAGACATTTGGGTACAGATTACGGTACCAAATGAATTTCAAAAAATTGGAAAATATAACATTGGGGTTACAGCAGGTACAGAAGGAGATTTATGCCCAAAAGAATGGATAGAATGTATTAACAGAATGAATTTAATAATAGTTCCTTCTCAATTTACTAAGCAAGTATTTATAAACACAGCAAAAAAGCATAATATCACAATTACTACAAATATACAAGTAGTGTCAGAATATTTTGATAGTAAAATATATAATCGTAACAAAAAAGGAAATTTAAGTATTTTAAATGATATAGAAGAAGAATTTTGTTATTTATTCGTAGGACATTGGTTACAAGGATCCTTAGGAGAGGATAGAAAAAATATTAGTGGATTAATTCATAATTTTATAGAAACATTTAAAAATAAAAAAGAAGTACCGGCTTTAATATTAAAAACTGGTGGGGCGACTTCTTCTATAGTAGATAGAAGTAATATCGAATCTAAAATAAATCAAATTTATGAATTATTTCCAAAAAATACAATATTTCCAAATATCTATTTATTACATGGAGAATTGTCTGATAAGGAAATGAATTTATTGTATAATCATAAAAAAGTAAAAGCATTAGTATCATATACTAAAGCAGAAGGGTTTGGAAGACCATTATTAGAGTTTTCAACAACTGATAAGCCGATTATTGCTCCTCATTATTCCGGCCAGATTGATTTTCTTAAAGAAAAATATATTGTAAATTTACCTGGGCAATTAACTAACATTCATCACACGGCACAAAGTAAATTCCTAATTAAAGATGCTAGATGGTTTACACCAGATTACAAAAAAGCTTCAGAATATCTTATCGATGTATTTGAAAATTATAGTAACTACCTAGATAATGCAGTAGAACAGCGAAAATTTGTAACAACTAATTTTTCAAAAACAGCTGTTAAAAAATTATATTCAAACGTATTAGATATAATTGATAATAATACTAGTAGTATTCCGCAACAGCAAGAACTAAAACTACCTAAGTTAAATTTGCCTAAACTAAATACAATTCAAGACAAAAAGATTAACTTACCAAAACTACAAAAAGTATGAAAATAGGATACTTTGTAACGGCTTGTAATGAAATCAATGAATTAACAAGACTTTTGTTAATGTTGAAAACAAATATATCAGATTCTGATTGTATAGGTATATTGTTAGACGAAAATAATCATACAAATGAAGTTAGAGAATTATGTGAAAAATTTCTGCTTCCAGATAATTCGATTCGAATAGCATATGCCCCATTAAATAATGATTTTGCGACATTTAAAAATGTAGGATATGAACTATTTGAAGATTGTGATTGGATATTCCAGATTGATGCAGACGAATTACCATCTTCTACACTAATGGATAATCTTCATGAAATACTAGAAATGAATCCAGAAATTGAATTAATCTTTGTTCCAAGAATTAATACAGTAGAAGGAATAACACAAGAACATATTCAAAAATGGAGATGGAATGTAAATGATCAAGGATGGGTGAATTGGCCAGATTATCAAGGACGTATATATAAACGAGATAAAAATATTAAATGGGTTGGTAAAGTACATGAAAGAATTTCTGGTCATCAACAATTATCAAAACTTCCAATGAGTGAACAATTGGCATTACATCATCCTAAATTGATCGAAAGACAAGAGCAACAAAATAAATTATACAATCATATAGAATCCAATTTATAAATGAATAATGACAACTTAAATAACTTTGCAATTTCATCTGAAATGTTTGTATGGATTGAAAATCATCTGGAAAAAAATAAAACAATCCTAGAATTTGGAAGTGGAACTGGTACTATAGAGTTAACTAAAAATTGGAAAGTATATTCTGTTGAGCAAAATAAGAATTGGATAGATAAAGCTCCTGACTCTACATATATTTATGCTCCAATAAAAAATGGTTGGTACGACGAAGAAATTGTATTTAGTAAACTACCAAAACATTATGATTTGATAATAATCGATGGCCCAGCTGGATCTGAATTACGACCTGGTATTGATAAACATATCAAGAAATTGAACACATCTGTTCCTATAATATTAGATGATACACACAGACCCCTAGATAGAAATCATGCTATAAATTTAGCAAAAATTTTAAATAAGAAATGGATAGAAATAAAGGGTTGGCAGAAAAATTTTATAGTATTATTATGAAAAAAAAGTATGTAATATTGGGATGTCCGAGAAGTGGTACAGGGTATGCTTCCATGTTATTTAAATACAATAACATTCAGGTAAATCATGAAATACTAGGGAGTGATGGTATTTCCTCCTGGTGTTTATTTCCAAGTTTACCTGATTCTAAGCTTTACGGTCCTTCCCTTAATGAAGTCATCAACGAATTCAACATGGATTCAATAGAATTTATTCATCTTCATAGACATCCGCTGAATGTTATTTCATCGTTACAAACTATTTCTAATACATCTTGGAATTATATAAATAAGTGTTTAAATTTATCTCCTGAGTTAGACAAACTTACCCGAAGTATTGAGTTTTGGGTAAATTGGAATTTGTCTATAGAAAATATAACCTCTAATCTAATATCAATTGAAGATCTTTCTACGCATTATAAACTTAATATTTATCCTAATAAAAAGTATAATTCAAGAGCTGCACAATATGAAAACTTTAATATAAATCAATTAAAAGAATCTAATAGTTTTCCTAAATTAAAAAAATTATCTAAAAAATATGGTTACGTGTTATGAAAAAAATATTAGCAGTTATAGTAAACTATGGCGATGAACAGTTAAACTATTTGGAACAAGTAGTTCATGAACTAAAATCATTTAAAAAATATGATGTTACTGTAATAGTAAATAGTAACATTGAACTATCAATTTCTGGTATAGATTATCTAAATATTATTAAACTAGATAATTATCAGCATCTTCCTGCAACATGTAAACAAGTTATATATCATTATCGCAATGATTTTGATGGATTTATTTATACTGAGAATGATCACTTATGGAAAGAGCATCATATTGATAATCATTTAAAATATACAAAAATACTTCCAGAAAATCGTATTCCTGGATTAATACAGTATGAACAAGGAAAAGATAATAAAAAATATTATTGTGCATTCGGATTTGGTCATAATCATTTAATACCCAACTCAAAAGAAATATATTCTAATTTTGAATTCTGCAGATTATCAAATGTACATCAAGCTAGCTATTTCATAACTAAATCACAACTAGATCGTGTTATTAGATATAATTCAGAATATTTTACAAATCTTCAATCTAATATTGTTAAAACATTGACATATAGCGTAAAATGTAGAGTAAATACAGATCTATTTGAATTTAGTAATTGGGAAAAGGTAGTTTGTATCTCGGAATTTGATGAAAATTTGATAGAGCATTTACCTGGCGTATATATTAATGGTGAAAAAGGTCGAGCTAAAATGAGAGGAACCCAAGAAGAAATGAATAAATGGATATCAATGGTATGAAAATTTCAACAGTATTATTATATTCAACAATGGATTATCGTTGGTTAGATTTATGTTTACAAAACGTAACTAAAGTTTCTAACGAAGTAATTATATCAATGTGTGATCATTATTGGAACGGCGATTCAGAAAACCAAGAACTGTTAAAAAAGAGTATTGAAGTTATAGAAAAATACCCATCTGTTAAATTTGGTACATTTGAATGGTCTCCAGGATATAATACGTTTTATTGGGAAGGTATAACAAGGATATTAAGTACATTAGAAGTTAGTAACGAAAATGATTGGATATTATATTTAGACACAGATGAAATTATAGATCCTATAAAATTTCAAGAATGGATTGATTCAAAACAATACGAGCATTATGATTCAATAAGATTGTCTAATTATTGGTATTTTCGGGAAACATGTTATAGAGCTAAAACATATGAAGATAGTATTGTATTAGTTCGTAAAAACCTGGTAACTGACGGACGAAATACAGTTATTAACCCAAATTTGTCAGCTGGACGAGAACAATGTCACGAAGCATTAGATGTTAGAAAAATTAGAGCTGTAAATGGATTAGATAATACTCCTATGATACATCATTATAGTTGGGTACGTACAAAAGAAGAAATGTTAAAGAAAGTATCAACATGGGGTCATAATAATGATAGAAATTGGATAGAAATGGTAGAACAAGAATTTTCTAGACCATTTAATGGAAAATGTTTTGTTAATAACTATGAATTTGAGACAGTATGAAAATAATTTATAGAATATCAGACGCTGGTTATGTAAAAGAAAAGCCAGAATATATAAACAATGAAAAATGTTTAGCTAATGCTACTAAAGTATTTAAAGATGCAGATTGGTCTATTATAGCAGATAATGTATCTGAAGAAACAAATAATATGATCCAAAAATATAAATCTAGAAACTATATAAATTATGTTTCAGTGGGTCATGGTGCTGGTACTTTTAATTTAGCATTAGATGAAGCATTAAGCTATGATGATGATGAAATTGTTTACTTCTTAGAAAATGATTATTTGCATAAGCCTAATTCACAGAAAATATTACAAGAAGGATTTTCATTAGGGGCAGCATTTGTAGCATTATATGATCACCCAGATAAATATTTAGATCCAATACTTGGAGGAAATCCATATTGTGAAGGAGGAGGGGAAGATACGAGAGTGTACTTAACAGATTCATCTCATTGGAAAATAACTAATTCAACAACAATGACTTTTGCATCAAAGGTATCTACATTAAAACGTGTTGAGTCAACATTAAGAAAATATACAGCAGGCACCCATCCAGAAGATTTTAAAATGTTTTTAGAACTTAGATCTCATGGAGAATTACTAATAACTCCGTTGCCAGGTTATGCAACACATGGTGAAACATATTGGCTAGCACCTTTAACAGATTGGAGTAAAATATGATATCAGTAATTATACCAACATATAAATCTCCAGAATATTTAAATCTATGTTTAGAATCAGCGATTCTAGGTCAAGACGACATAAATCAAATTATAGTAGTAGTTGATGGCCATTATGACTTAAATAAAGAAGTTATAGAAAAATGGAAAGACAATATTGATGTTTTAAATTTAGAAACTAATCAAGGGTTATGTCGAGGAACTAATTTAGGTGTAATGAATGCAAAACATGATAAAATTCTTATTGTTAATGATGATAATGTATTTCCATTAGAATGGGATATTAGATTAGAATCAGAATGGAATAGTTATGATAAAAATAGTGCATACTGGGATGATTTTGAAGGATTATATTCAATTGTGTTAACGCCTAATCAAATAGAACCATATCCTTCCATGTTCAAAGATTTTGTAATAAAAAATCTAGGCACTGATGTTGAAAGTTTTGATTTAGAACGTTTTTGGGAATTTGAGGAAAACATAGTAAAATCAGGACATAATTGGAATGGATCTACTTTACCTATTATGATGTACAAGCATGACTATTTGAAATTGGGTGGCTGGGATGAAAATTATGAATTAGGAATGGTAGCTGATTGGGATTTCTTTCTGAAATGTAATTTAGCAGACTTGAAAATGTGTAGAACTATGGATACAAACTTCTATCACTTTGCTTCAATTTCAGCAAATGGAGAAGCTAGGAGACAGGCAGAACAAAAAGGTCACATGTATGCAAAATATAAATGGGGCGACTTTATTAAGCACGATTCTTCTAATAATCAAAAATATATTTAAAAAACTATCATATATATGGACATTATATCAATGTTAAAATATTTATATGTATATGATATTAGAGTTCGACATAGCATTGGCGTCGGCTACATTATTACCAGTATTGTTCTATCTTTTTATTATTTATTTAACATCGCCATTTAAAACAATAAGTTTAAAATATTGCCTTGCATTTTTTGTTGCAGGAATATTTGCTCCAGTATGTTTAGATTTAATACACGCATTCTTTCCATTATGGAATAGTATCAATATAATTAGTCCGATACATCAACAATTCTTGACCGTTGCTCCGCAAGAAGAATTATGTAAATATATTATGTTTTTTATTGTATATAAAAATCTAGATAATGAATATGAATTACATCCAATTTCATATATGTATTATTTTGCAATAATTGGATTAGGATTTGCATTTATTGAAAACATTGCATACGTATCATCATATGGTCCTAGTGTAATCATGCCAAGAATCTTAGGTCCTACAATAGTTCATATGTTTTGTGGATTGTTATTTGGGTATTGGATTTCGTTAAGTAGATTACGTATATCAAATTATTTTGATAGAAATACGGCAAATGTATATTTATTTAAAAAGCCATTAGTAAAGAAATTTGCATATTGGACTATAGGATTTATAACTGCGTGTATGTTTCATGGTTTATGGAATTTTAATATTCAAACATCGGGATATGCAGTTGATACTGTATCAATAATATTATTATTTACCGGATTTGTAACTGTGAAACTATTACGTAGAGACTTAATTATACAATATAATAAAACATTAAAATAAAAGGATAGTATGAGTTGTTATACAAGAGAACAAATTCAAAAAGCAATGATATCAAAAGGATATAAATGGTTTACAGGAGGCTCCTTAAATAAAGATTATGATGTTAATATCGTAGGAGTTAGAAACTCAAAAGTTGGAGAACAGATTACAAATCATTTTGATGATTGTCTAACATTGTCTTATAAAGTAGATGGCGTATGGAAATTTCATTGTTGGGAAGCAACAACAGATCCAGGCCAATATTGGATGAATAATCCTATGAATAAAGATGGCTGTGCAATACTAGTTCCTGGACAATATAGAGGCTCACATAAAATTAGAAAGCATCAAGGAAAATATGAAGCTTTAGGACAAAAAAAGCCAGTAAAGGTTTATAGAGACAATGATCGTGATAATATTTATGATACAGATGAGGAAACGATAACTGAAGGTATATATGGTATTAATATTCATAGATCAAATCCTTATACCGAATCATATTATGTAAACAAATGGTCAGCTGGATGTCAAGTATTTAAAAAAGTTGATGATTTTAATACATTTATGGATATATGTTATAAAGCAAAAGCAGTTTGGGGTGATAGCTTTACATATACATTAATTGAAAGTAGCGATATAACAATAGAAAATAGTTGAAATGTTAAAAACTATATAATTATAAAATAAAGGTTTTATTTATGAATAAGTTACTCATTTTTATGAAGGAGAAAATTATGGCATTTGTAGACATCTTTAAAGATAAAAATGACATTGATGAAAAAAATGTAATTGGATTTATTTCTTTTGCAATAATGGTAATAACTATGCTTATAGATATCATATCTGGATTTTTCGGACATGATTTAGAAGTACAAGAATTTATTTACAATTCATTTTTAATAGTAACATTAGGGAGCTTCGGAATATCAGAAGCTGGTAAAGTATTTGGGAAGAAAAGTTGAAGTTAAGTGAAAATACAGTATTAAAACTAGATTTAAAAACAATAGTAGCAATTATATTAGTAACTGCGTCTTTTGTTGGAATGTATTATACATTACAGGCAGATATAGAAGAAGCTAAAAAAATGCCTCCAGCTGAAGTAAAAAGAATTGAATATGATCTTCGAGAAGAATGGAATGAAAAATCTATATTAACTTTGACAGAACGAATACATATGATTGAACAAACAATCGATATATTAAGCGAAGAGATTAAAATAACATCTAGTATGTTAAAAGATGGAACTGAAAATGATAGGAAATTTGAAGAGTTAAATAAACAATTAGAAGAACTTCAAAATCAAGAACCGCAAATAATTATACAAAAAATTTCTAATAAACGAAAAAGATAGGAATCTTAATCTTTTTTTCTTATATTTTAATTAAAGTATCACTATGAACTACCGATTAATCTTATTCTCTGTACTATTATTTATTCTTGGACAAGGATTAGTTTGGATACAAGTTAATGGTCCATTGATTTGGCCATGGGCTAAAAAATATAAAATGTTGTTAATGTTATGTGGTATTCCTATTACATTTTTATTTATGGAAGCAACAAGGTTTGCTGTTACTGGATTCAATGACTTATTTTGGCCAGGAAGATTTGTATCATTTGTATCTGGTATATTAATATTTACCGCATTTACATATTTTTTTCGTGGTGAAGGAATCACACTTAAAACTGCAGTCTCGTTATTGTTAGGATTTGGAATCATTGCAATACAGTTGTTTTGGAAGTAGATATATTTATATTAAATGCTACAAGAATATCAGACACAGAACGAGCTAAATCCAAAGCTTTGGATAGACGGAAAATTCAATGAGAAACTGCGAAGTCAGTTATTAAGAATTGCCGATGCTTTCTACAAGTTTCTAGGAATTGATGCAGAAATCAAAGATGTTACACTTACTGGTAGTAATGCAAACTATAATTGGACAAAACATTCTGATATTGATCTACATTTAATTATTAACTATTATGATATAAATGACAACTTTTTATTAGTTCGTGAATTAATGCAGGCTAAAAAAAGCATTTGGAACAATACATATCCTATCAAATATAAAGGAATGAATATTGAGTTATATGCACAAGATTCAAATGAGCCACATACCTCAACGGGCGTATACTCATTGTTCAACGATGACTGGGTAAAAAAGCCAGAACCAGATGTTGTTTCTATAGAAGATGCTGCAATAGATCGTAAAGCTGATCCTTATAAATATGAAATAGATGAATTGGATCCATATGAAGATAATCTTTTAGATAAAATAAAAAATTTAAAAAGTCGATTAAAACAATTACGACAAACAGGTTTAGAATCTGTTGGTGAATATTCAATTGAAAATTTAGCATTTAAATCATTACGTAATTCAGGACATTTAGAAAAATTAAGTGATTTAGAAAAAGATATTACATTAATACAATTAACACCATCATTAGATGAACAATGGCCGAAAGGCCCATTTGGTGAAAGAGATTCATATTCAAACTATGGAGGTCCATTTGGCGAGCCAGGTCATAAAACTAATTTCAAAAAAGGACCAGGTAAGACTCCTACAAAATCAATAGGACATGGGAGAAGTGAAGAAGAAAAAGAAGATGACGAAATAATTGGGTATAAATTAGTGAATGAAGATCCAAAAAAAGGAACTGGTAAAAAACCTAAAGGCTCTGGAAGAAGATTGTACACAGATGAAAATCCAGACGACACAGTATCAGTTAAATTTAAAACAAAACAAGATGTTGTTGATACATTAAATAAATCTTCATTTAAATCTAAATCACATAAACGACAATCACAAATAATTAATTTGATACATCAACGTCTTAGAGTCGCAGTAGAAAGAACAAAAGATCCAGAAAAAAAGAAGCGACTGAAAACTGCATATGAATATATTAAAAAAAGAAAAGAAGCGTCAAAAGAAAAGACTAAACGTTTAAAAAATGAATTAAAAGGATTTTCAACATCTGGATCTGGATCTAGATACCGAGCAATTGAAAAGCGAGGTGATAAATATTATTTTAGACAAGACAACCCTTTTAGAAAAGGAATAAAACAAGAATTTGGTCCATATGATACAAAAGCAGCTGCTTTAAAGAAAATGAACTCATATCCACCTGCAGTAAATTATAGAGATATTTCTGATGGCGTAGAAGAAAATTTTGCAGATGGTAAGAATCCAGGCAGAAAAGGATTATCAAAGAAAGTCGGTGTCAGTCAAAAAATGTCAATTGCCAAATTAGCAAAAATTGCAAAAACAGCTTCTGGTGAAAGAAAACGTATGGCTCAATGGAATTTGAATATGAAGCGTGGCAGGAACAAAAAGAAAAAATAATTATGAAATCTAGAGGATTAGGAGACGATATAAAAAAAATTACATCAGCCACTAGGCTGGATCAATTAGCAAAAAGAATTGCTGAACTTACAAATAGTGACTGTGGTTGTGATCGACGACAAGAAAAATTAAATAAACTATTTCCATATAATAATAGAAAAGGTAACAAATGAAACAAAAAAAGAATTTATTAACGAACAACATGAAAAGATTTAAAACTAAGAATCTTGATCGTGTAAATGAGCATATATTAGGAGAACTTCCTTCTCAAAAGCTAATGAAGATGAAATGGAATCCATTAACTGAAGCTATGAATATCGATATTTTACAAAAAGATATTGGTGAGCTTTTACCAAATTATGATGATTGGAATGTTCAAGACGGAGGCATTGTAAAATCAGGAACAGCAGAAGGAGCTCATGATTTGCTAGTTTATCAAGGTGATACACTTATGGGTACAGTTAGAAATCCAATGCAGACTAATGGCGAAAGATCTGATGACCTTTTATTGTTATTTTTCACTAAAGATTGGGATTCAGTTAGAGGTGGTGCAGGCCAATATAGCGGAACAAGAGATGAAATACTAAATGTAATAAAAACAAAAGAATTCGGAACAGCTCCTCCACTTCCTACAGATCTAGATACCGATGCTGGAACACCTGGAGGACAAGATACAGAAGATGGAAGTGAAATATATGATCAAGAACCTTCTGGAGGATTTTGTAAAAGAAATTTAGATTTAGATTGGTATGTTGAAAATATTATAACTGGAAGAAGTTATTTAAGATCAGGCGATTGCGGCATAGCAGTTGAGACCGCACAACAACATATGAATGAGTTTGCAACTGGTGATGCTGCAGCAAATGGTCAATTTAGACCGCTTGAAGTAGATGGAATGTATGGACCAAAAACTAAAAAACAAACAAAAGATATACAAGATTTTCTAAGTCTCAAAGTAGATGGATTATTTGGTCAAAAAACACATGACGCTGTTATGAAAGCAATTAAAAGTAGCGATTCAATGACATTAGAGCCAATCACCCCTATGGATGTTACTACTGTTCCTGTCAGCGGCGCTGATATTGCTACAAGTTTACGACAAGCTGCACCAATAACAAATGCTGACAATCAAGAATTCAAAAAGAAAGCATTAAAGGGTAAAGAGAAACGTAAAGCAACTCGACTAAAACGACTTAAAAATCGTCAAGGAAGATTGAAAAAGAAAATGGATAAATTAGTTAAATAAAAAAGGAATAGGCTATTAGGCCTGTTAACCTACATAGAACTTTGAAAAGCCATGGAGATTAAAGCTCTCAACTATAAGCCTATTCCTTTTTATGATAAAACATTTATATGATAAAATTAAAAGACATATTAAATGAATCATCTGGAAATTATAAAGATGGTCGTAATCTTCGTGGAAGCCAATGGCTTTTTGATTTTATTAAATATGAAGAAGGAGATCCTAAGAAAAAAGGAGAACCAGTTCTAACAGCATATAAACATAAAAATGATCCATGGACAATAGGATATGGACATACAAAAAATGTAACTTCTGGACAAAAGATTACTAAACAACAAGCATTACAGTTAATGTATACAGATTTGACAGAAGCTGCTAATTGTGTTAGGAGATTATTTACTAGATGGAATGTTCAACAAAAACTAAACATTACAATTACACAAGAAATGTTTGATGTTTTAGTTTCAATCGTATTTAATTCAGGGTGTAACGCAATGCTTAATTCTGATTTCATACAACTAGTCAAACAAAAAAAATATCAAGAAGCTGGGAAATCTATATTAACTTATGGATTAAAAAAAGGATTTGGCGGTTTAAATCCTAGAAGACAAAAAGAAAGTGAGCATTTCTTAAAAAATTTGTAGGTTGTATTTCTCCCAAAAAATCATTATAATATATTATGGATTCAGATAAAAATTACTTTGAAAAAATGATACTGGATGTAGTTATGTCAATTAAACATAACGAATACGAATGGCCAGCTAATTGGATAGGAATAGATAAGTTAGAATTTTTAGACGAATGCCTAGAGTGGTTGGAAATAAATGAGTTATACGAATACTGTACAGTTATTAATAATGAGAAAGAAAAGATCCAAAAAAAGTAAAAATTACAAAGTAATAGTTATGAATGACGATCATAACACTTTTGATTTTGTTACAAAAACATTGCAAGAAATATGTGGGCATAACTATTTACAAGCTGTACAGTGTACTAATTTAATACATTCGCGAGGATTCTGTGAAGTATTTATAGATCATCCAACTATTTCTACACAAATATACGATTCATTAATTGAAGAAGGATTGACTGTAACATTAGTTAAATGAAATTTTTAGACAAAATACGTATAGGATTATATCATGCTTCATATCACAGAAATTTGAGATATGCTGAACAACAAAAAGAAAAAAAAGATATTTTTAAATTTCAAAAATATATTTACCGTGCTGAAGATGCTTGGAAAAAATTAGTCACAATAAAAAAGAAATATCAAAATGAGTAAGAAAGCTACAATTGGCGAATCGCCGAAAGATCGTTCAATGGATTTGATGGATAAATTCATTAAACGACAAGAAAAACGAGAAAAATATAGAGATCGTCTTCCTGCTAGACGTAAAGCAAAAGACGTTCCTATTGATTTATGGCCGTTAAAGGATCAATTAGAATATTACGAAAATATGACACCCGGACAAAAGTTTGATAGAAAATTTTCTTCATATTATGCTTGGTTAGAACAAGTTAAAGATTTAACAGGATATCCTGCATCTAGTATTAATGATATGATGTCAGCTCCTGGAGCTAAAGAACGAATTAGAGATTGTTTTGATTTGAAAATGTTACCAAAGGATGCACTACGATATTTGCAGTCCAAAGATATTATATGGGTGTAGACAAATCAAAATATAAGTATGTTTATGGTCGAGGTAGAACCTCATTAAACTTATCAGAGTCTGAAATTAGATATGCAATGGAAAACACTAAATCTAATTCAGAAGCTGCTAGATTTGTTAAAGTATCATTTACAACATATAAAAAATATGCAAAAATGTATACTGATTCTGAATCTGGTAAAACTCTTTGGGAACTACATAAGAATCAAGCCGGCAAAGGAATACGAAAAGATATATCAAGAGCTACATCTGGGGCATATTCTATAGATAAAATTTTACAAGGAGAGCATCCAAATTATCCTGTATGGAAATTGCGAAATAGAATCTTAGCATTAGGAATATTACCAGAAAAATGCAATTGTTGTGGATATGAAGAACGAAGAATAACAGATGATACAACACCTTTGTTATTGGATCATATAGACGGAGATATAACAAATCATCGACTAGAAAACTTACAATTATTATGTTTAAACTGTTATTATATGCAAACTGGTAATCCTTATAATAAGGAAAAAGAAAAATATTGGAACTATAATTTATTAGAATGATATTTATAATAAATGAAAAGTACATGTTTAACATGGGACGAAGTTGATTATCTTTGGAACGATAATCCATTTACATGGGATGATGTATGTTTAGTTATCAAAGCCACTGATGGCGGGCATAGCTCTAAATACAAAGATCGTTTATCTGATGATGAACAAAAGCAATTTATTAAATTAGTTTGCAAAGTAAAAGGAATTGAAACATATAGTGGTCAAAAAACAATTGATACTGATATTGAAGTTAATGTAGAAGATATAAAATTAGTAACAAAAAAAGTATTAGGTGTTGATTTGATTGTGGAGAATATAAATGTATAAATTATTTACAGATAAATCAGAAGTTTTTGAATGTGATATAAAAATAAAAGGAGCAAGCCTTCAAAATTCAAAATCTAGATTAGTTATTGAAACAAATAGCTATAGCTTAATGTTTAATGGTAAAATTGATTCTAATGGAAAATGTTCTATACCAATTAGAAAATTAAAAGGATTGATCGATGAGTCAGTAAAAGGAAATATTAAGTTAGAAGTGATAGCAGAAGACACGTATTTCACACCATGGGAATCAACATTTGAAATAGAATCTAGCAAATCAGTAACAGTAGAAGTTAAATCTCAGACTGACAAAGACATTATAACAGAAGATAAAATTGAAGTAAAAGCCAAGTTGAAAAAAGAATCTACTCCGATTAAAGTTACACAAAAAGAAACTAATCATGTAGTTAATTTATTAAAACTATTAGTACGAGAAAATATTAATATGAATAATCTATTAATTAAAAAAGATAGAATTGATAGAATTGTTGCGACATATATGAAACATAAACCAATATTAGAATCGGAAAAACAAGAAGTTATAAGTGGAGTTCTAGACGAACTAACAAAAAAATGAGGTTATTTAAATGGCATTGCCAGATTTAACAGGTCAAAAAGTAAACGATACATATCAACGTTTACTACAAATATCATCTAATGGCGAAATAGTTGATGGTACTGGCTCGTTGTTCATACCACCTAATGCTATATCAGCATCTTTTGCAACATCTGCTTCATATGAAATTTCATCATCATTTGCAGAGACAGCTTCTTTTGCAGAGACAGCTTCTTTTGCTGATAAGCATAATCCTAATAATCCGTTATTTGGTAAAGGATATGCTTATATAGCTCATGGTACAACTCTACACCCAGGCGTAGCTACATCAGCTCTATATTTAGGTACCACTAATTCTGGCATGGATCTTGTTAGATTGAATGACTCCAGTTTAGTATTAGGAGGTGTTACTCAAAACTATGGCTGGAGAATATTTGGTATTAAGCATGGATTAAATGGCAGTACATACACAACCGAAATTGACAATCTTATAGCAACTGGGTCGATAAATGTTTCTGGATCTATGGATATATCATTAGCTTCAGGATCTGCTTTTACAATTACAGAGAATGATATAGATCAAGCAAATAGGTTGAGCTTTGATTATGATCATGGAGATCCTATTTTAAGTATAACCAGTCGAGTGAAAGAAAGTGCTCTTCATTTAAAATTCAATTTAACAGGTGATGGTTTAAAAATTACTAATCAAGGAGTTTTTCGTAGAACAGTCTCTGGAGTAAATTATGGTTTTGTTTTATCGTCAGGAAGTTTACAACCTGCAACTACAAATCAATTGGATTTAGGATTTTGGAATAGAAGATGGCAGAACACATATCTTTATTCAGGTAATAAATTAAGTTGGGGACTAGTTACAGATGAAGACAATGTTGCTTTAAATAATCCTTATGCAACCAATACATTACAGATTACAGGATCTTCAGATGTAACATTAGATGTAAAAGGAAATATAATAGCTACTGGCTCATTAGGAATATCAGGGTCAGTAGATATAGCAATTGCATCTGGATCAGCATTTAATATAACAGAAACAGATATAGCTGAAACGCATAAAAGTCGATTAGGTTTTGGCTTTGATCAAGGAAATCCAACATTATTAATAGAAAGTAGAGTATCATCTTCAAAACTTATATTATCCAGAGAAGTGGGTGAAACTAATAATACATCATTTCAAAATGACGGACAAGTATTCATTAGTGATAGTTCAACAGGATATACAGGAAGTATCAAATTTGTTCAAGGAGGAATAGAGGCAATCACTACTACGACTGGTAATACACCTTTTCCTTTTATAGGTTCATCAACTAGACCGTTTTATAAATATTATTTATCTGCAACTGGAGGTCAATTTATAGCACAAAGCACATATGCTAAACAACAATTTATATTAAATTCGTCGGCAACTGGATATCAAAGAAATGATGGATTATATAATCAAAGTTCTGGGCTTCGACTCATAGTATCTGGATCATTAGTTAGTAGTGCATCTGGGTACTTAAGGAATCCTAATAATGTATACTTTCAAATACAAGATAATAGTAGCGGAACTGGAAATGATAGTTCGATTCCGTTTAGAATATGCAAATCTGGTTCATTAGCAATCAATTTAAATCAAAGTAAGGGGTTTGGATTTCAACAATATTTTACTGCGTCAGCTATGGTACATGTTGAAGCTGAAGCAAATTATGATTTAGGACTATTTCGTGGAGACAATATTGACGGAGATAATGTATTCTCTATCGATAGAGATGGTAATACAAAAATATTAGGCGCAGTAGAAATATCAGGATCATTACACACAACAGGTAGTACAGCTACATTTAATAATGATGTATTACTTGGTAGAATAGCTACAGGAGTAGAACAATCAGATAGATCATTAACAATTCATAGCTATAATGATAGTTCTATTGTTTTTCAAAATCATGGTAATTGGTCTAAAACAAAATTATATTCAGGCTTTGCAGGAAGTTTAACATTAGATGAGCAAGGAAATACTGCAACTCCTGGAGGAAGATTAATTTTAGGAGGTGCTGGGGATACAGGATCAAATAAAGTAAATTATTTATGGATCAGAGGAGATAATAAAGATGATTCGGTTCATATTTATATGGGTGCAAATTCTACTACATACTCTTCAGAAATTGGAATTGAGAGACAAGAAGGCACAGGCGTAAATTATGAAAGTGATATATCATTACGAGCTGCTGCTGGATTAAGTCAACATAAATCAGAATATATATTTTCTAGAAAAGGAATGTTCCAAGCTCAAGACGCTGGATTCACAGTAAGTGGTTCTGGACAAGTGTTTGTTAATGTAACAGCATCGGCATTAAATCCTACTTCAGATATACAAGGTTTTTCAGAAACATTTGTAGTATCTGGATCTGGTAGATTTACTGACGCATTATCAGTAGCTGGAACATCTAGAACGTTGTATACAACCGCTAGCATTGAATATGATGGCGATAATGTAACACGTATTACAAAATTATATGAGAGTGGTACAGAACAAATAACTAATATTACATATACTGGGTCTGTATCTGAAGGTAATCCGGCAGCTATCACAGTAACTGGATCAGATGGAATAAATAAAACATATACATTAACATATAGTGGTAGCAATATCACACAAATAATAGTTACATAACATTAAAGGAATAGAATGGCAATAATTAGTTTACCAAACGGATCAGAATATGATACAACATTACCATGGACAGAACAGCCTGATTCAGGTTCATATATGTTTATAAATGAAATTATAGAATCTAATACCCCTATAGATATAAAGGAGCAAACAAGAAATTCTAAATTACAAAGAATTCTGTCTCAAACATGGATAGAAAAGTCATATCCTGAATTTGATTATATATATAAAACTTCATACAATTATAAATTTGGATCTGGCGATAGTAGATGTTTTGCTATATTAGGTACAATAAATGAATTCAAAATAGAAAGTAAATAAACATGGCAACTCAATGGAAAGAAGCAGGAGATTATTATGTAGATGCTATTAGTGGAGACGACACTAATTCGGGTACTACCACATCTCCGTTTAAAACAATAAATGCAGCAGTAACTGCAGCATCCCAAGGAGATAAAATTGTTGTAGGTACTGGTGTATATAATGAAGAATTAAATTTTGGAACAACATATTATTATCTTTGTGCTGACGGAACTGCTATATTAGATTCATCAGGACTAAGTAATGGATCTGTTGTATATAATTGTCGAAATAGTACATTTACTGGATTTCATTTTATTAATGGTGCAGTACATGGACTTGCAACTTACTATCATAGATCACAATTCTATGATTGTACTTTTACAAATATGTCATCATTTTTGCAATATGATACATATTCAAGTTATAATTGGAATAGTTATAAATTAGAATTTCATAATTGCAGATTTCAAGATTCTGATTTATCAACTAGAAACGGTAAATATTGTCAATACACTACAATGCAAAATTGTGTCTTTATAAACTCACCATTATTGACTATGGTTAATGGAAGCGGTACGTCGACAAATAATGTTTATTGGGATATTCAAAATTGTTATTTCGGAAGATCAGATGGATATGAAAATCCAGTAGTATTATTTTACAGAGAAGTAAGTACAGCTACTCTTAAAAATTGTTTTTTTGAAGCTGGTAGTCAATTATCTACATATGATGTTATTGATAGTACTATTACAATTACATCATCTCAATATATTGTAGATAATTATAGTAATGTTGATACTATTGGTCAAAATTTTATAGTAGCTACAGGATCATATAATACCAATATATCTGGTGGTGGTACTTGGAATGGTGCACAAGGAACACTTCAAGCAGGAAACAATGAAACTATATTTGATAATTATAATCAACCAGCATTTTCAAATTTCCTAGGAAATCAGAAACCAACTACTGCATATGGGTATAGTGGAAGTACCGCTAATATCCTACATGTAGATGGTGGAGCCGTATGGAATAATATTATAGAAGAAAATAATTCATTGCGAATTTCTTCTTCTGCTGCAGGTCCGACAGGGTCTATTACCACAGCTGTAGTAAATTTAGGACAAATAAAGCCAATTGAACATATTCATAGCTCATGGACTTCTACAGTAGAAAATGCGTGTGCAATTGCAGTTCATAGTTCAAGTATACATAATCAATATCCTACAAGATATACATATGAAATGAGATATGGAAATGAAGCTGATTTATCAGGCTTAGATTATCAAATTTATACTTTAGATGAACAGCCATTTATTTCATCAAATGGATCAGGAAGTGGAGATATGGGATTTCTAACTTCTAGCTACGATTCAATTTCTGCACAATATCTTCAATTTAGATTTACATTACGTACTAATCTCACAGGATCAGTATAATGGCAGTAGATGATAGAATATCATTTTATGGAATTGGTATACAAGCTCCAACACCTAAACCCGTAGTTTTTGGAATAGGTGTAACAACCCCATTTGACCCAGTTGCTAGTCTCTTTGGAATAGGTATACAAGCTGATAATGTTTTTAATGCTACTGTAAGAGTTTTAAATGGAACTACAAATACTCCAGTAGTGGGAGCTACTGTTACAACAACTACTACACAAACAGTCCCTGGAAACTATGTAGGAAATCTTTCAACTACTACTGATGCAAATGGTATAGCTAATATCAAAGGTTCGACAACAACAGGAACAACATTAAGAATAGAAATGCCTGGATATCAAACATTTAATGGCGATTTACCTATCAATCTAAAAACTGGAACTGTATCTGTGTCGATATTTCCTGAAAGTGGAGGAACTACTTCAAAGAAAATATATACTACCAATAAAGGTAATATTATGATTAATCCTAATGATACTATATTAATTGAAGTAGATTAAATGCAACAAGATCACGAAGTAATATATATTTCAGGTCGATATCGAAATATTGTAACCACATTATCTAATAAATTTTTAGAAGCAATTAAAAAAGATTTCACCGGAAAAAAGACCAACGAATTTGAAAATAAATGGTTTCTTGAAGTTATCAATGAATCGATCCCATTACGATTTTATGTAGGAATGCAAATACAATGGTGCAATCAATTCTATATTTCTGGAAATGCATATAATCCAACTGAACCTGTTTCAGATAAAATACCATATGTAGAAATAACAGTTAAGTTGGATCCTAAATCTATTCCAAATATATATAGCAAAGTTGCTATTATGGTTAGAAATAGTTTTAGACATGAATTAGAACATTTAACTCAATGTGGATATAATACATTACCTGGAAAATATTTGCCGGATGATCAAGAGGAAAGAAAAAATTTAAAAACATATGCAGATTATTTTTTACTGGCAAAAGAGATACCAGCAATGATCCATGGATTACAATTTCAAGCAAGTAAACAAAAAAGAGGACTACAAGAAGTATTTTTAGAATATTTACATACTTGTCCTTCATCGCAATATTTATTAAAAAAAGATGTTGATAACATAATGGACATCTGGGTAAAAGAAGCAAAACAAAAAAATCTTATAGATCGTAAACGTTATGGAAGAAATGATAATATGTGAACAATGTGCAATAAATTTATTGCAAGACATTAAAAATGGAATAATACCTGAAGAATTACAAGAAGCAGAGTATCGAGGCAGAAAAGTTAAACTTGGAAAGCCAATGCGAGGTGATGTGAAAAAATTTAAAGTATATGTTCGTAATCCAAAAGGAAATGTAGTTAAAGTTAATTTTGGACATGGAGGTACCTCAGCAAAGAAAGCTGGTCAGAAAACTATGCGTATACGAAAATCAAATCCTAAAGCCAGAAAATCATTTAGAGCTAGACACAATTGCGATAATCCAGGTCCAAGACATAAAGCAAGATATTGGTCTTGTCGAAAATGGTAATGAAACTTAAAGACTTAATATTAATAAGAGCAGCAAAATACATTGATACACCAGATGGTCCAGTTAAAGTATGTACGTCAGGACAATTACCTAAAACTAATTTTATAGTAGGACCTAAAACATCAGCAAAATATTCAGACAGAATTCCAAATTTTGATAGAAAAGAATACTATAAAGAATATATATCTAGATTATTACCGTCTAATAAAAATTACTAGATTCATACTACTATTTTTCTTACTTTTTACTAATGTACATTCACAACATATATGTGCTACAGACAAGTACAATAAACCTTTTCAGGATGCTAACCCAGAAAAATATGAACAGATAGAAATAGATATTCAAAACTATTTAAAAGCTCCTAAACAGAAGTCAGGACATCATATTATAATTCCAGTTGTTTTTCATATTGTTTACAATGATGCAAATGAAAATATTCCAGACAGCGTTATTTATCAACAGTTAGAAGTATTAAATGAAAGCTTTAATGCTAGAAACCCAGATACAACGATATTGACTGATACTTTGAAAAACTGGATCGGTAATTTTAAAATAAGCTTTGAATTGGCTTATGAAGACCCGTACGGCTTACCAACAGGAGGCATTACTCGAACACATACTCAAATGTCGGCGTTTAGTTATTATGGAAATCTTGTAAAATTCGATCAACATGGAAAAGAACCATGGCCAACTAATAGGTATTTGAATATTTGGGTTTGTGACTTATATAATTATTTGTTAGGTTATGCACAATTTCCAGGAGGTCCAGAAGAAACAGATGGAGTTGTTTTAGATTGGCAAACTGTTGGAAATCAACAATACTCATGGAGTTATTCTGACCCTGCATTTTCTAATTGGATAGGAGGTAAGGTTGCTGTGCATGAAATTGGTCATTGGCTAAACCTCTATCACCCATGGGGAAATGATGGCCAATGTTCAGAAGACTATATTCCAGAAACAGGTTCACAAGGAGGTCCTATCTATCCAAGCGCTGAATGCCCTGATACTCTATTTAGTACATGCAATCCTTCTGAAAGAGTCTTTGTAAAACATTATATGGATTATGGTGGAAATAATTGTTTAGTATGTTTTACTAAGAATCAAGTGCTTAGAGGCTTAGCATCTCTAAACACGTATAGATCAGAAATGCTAGATAATTATCAACCTAGGCCTACCATAAATCGATTTAAAGAAACAAAAATTAATCCGACTCATACACAAGGCAGAGTCTATATAGAGTTACCTCCATTTAGTGGTAATATTATTATTTCAGCATATGATATTTCCGGCAAAATGTTATATAGAACAATAACAACTAAAAGATTTAATGAATTATTTTTAGACGTTTCAGCTGGTGTTTACATTATAAATATTGAATATAACAATCAGTTAATTTTTTCTAGTAAAATTATGGTTACTCCTAATTCTCCATATGGCGCTAGTATATTTAGTAGAAACGAAATTGAAGATTTTATATTTCTTATTGGGCTTTGTATTTGTTTGTGTTATTATATCTGTTTAAAAAATATTAATACTAACTTAATGTAAATATAATATTAAATTTAGGTAATACTAACAATATCAAAATATTTATTGTTAATATGAAAAAGTTAATAACATTATGTTTTTTATTGATAACGGTTGCGTCATGTAAAAAGTATGAAACTATAAGCCAACCTTTAAATTATAAGAATTACCAAAGCTCAATTGATACTACTTTTAACTATTTAGAAGATATAAAAGATTGGGATGGTATTAGTAATATCTACGAATAGTTAATTTACCATGGTCATCATATACTTCCCATTTTCCTTTTCTGATTCCATTTTTATAGATCATTTTAGCTCTTAGTTTAGAATTATTGTCCCAGACTAACCATACTCCATGTTTTTGTCCTGAATTATTAAAACAACATTGAGCTAACTTTATTCCTTTTTCAGAATAGAATATCCATTTTCCAACTCGTTTTCCTTCACTAACTAATCCTATCTCTTTTAACTTACCATTTTTATAGTAAATTTTAGTAGGTTCTTTTATATCATAATCAAAAAATATATTTTGACTGTATATAGTTAATGATATAAATACTACAACAATTGTTGTTAGAATACTTCTCATATAAATAAATATTATTATAGAAAAAAGGTTGGATATTTTATTACTATTTCTTATTATATAGAAAAAAATAAAGTTATGAAAGAAGTATTTGGTACCGTCACCACAGAAGACGGAGAATTTATTAAAGTGGTTAGCACTAATGGCGATGACATCACGCATCTGTTTAGAGATGATATGATTAAGATTGCTTATAAAGAAGGTCAAGGCCTTAAGTATAATGAAAAAACAGGTAGAGGTAAGAGAATTGATTTAGATGATCTTCCTGCTCCTAAGACTCCTAAAAAAGAAATAGTTAACGATGATCCGGTATTAGCATTTATTAGCAATGCTCCTTCAATTAAGCCTGATCATCTAGAGATTACAGATATTAAATGGAAGTATTTAATTAGATCAGCAGTTAGAGGTAAAAATATTATGATGGTTGGTCCTGCAGGGTCTGGTAAGACAGAAGCCGCAAAGGCATTACCGACAGCAACGGATAGGCCATTCTTTTATTTTAACTTAGGTGCTACGCAAGATCCCAGATCAACATTGATAGGTAATACGCATTTTAAGAACAACGAGACGCTTTTCGATGAATCCGCATTCATTAAGGCTATTAAGACAGAAAACGCTGTAATCCTTTTAGATGAGCTTTCTAGAGCGCATCCTGAAGCTTGGAATATCTTAATGACCGTGTTAGACGAAGGTCAAAGATATTTGAGATTAGATGAAAATATTAATGCTCCGTTAGTTAAGGTAGCACAAGGAGTATCTTTTATTGCAACTGCTAATATTGGTACGGAGTATACTTCTACTAGAGTATTGGATAGAGCATTGTTAGATAGATTTGAAGTTATCGAAGTGGATATATTATCTAAAGAAAGAGAGCATGCTCTGTTAGGCAAAAGATTTGGAGAGAAAGTTGAGGATGGATTGTTAGAATCTGTAGCAGATATTGCAGATGTAACTAGAAAAGAGTGGAGATCTGATGAAGGCAAACTAAGCACAATGATATCGACACGTATGACAGTTAGAGTATGTGAGTTATTAGCAGATGGTTTTACTTTAGAAGAAGCTTCTGAAGTAGGTATCCTTCCATTTTTTGATGCATCGGGCGGTGCTGACTCTGAAAGATTATTTGTTAAGCAAGTTATTCAGAAACATTTGGGTACTGCAGACGAAGACATTTTTAATGTTGGAGAAGAAGTAGCCGAAGAATATTAAAATATCGCAGCTATGCGTTAAATAGCATCTTTCATATCTCTAAGGGAGTCAGACATCCGTATACGGACAGCATTGGCTCCCTTTTAAAGTATTGTTGGGTTCTTTGACATAAACAAGAAAGGAAGCATATGGAAACAAATATGTTATTAGGAATCCTTATCGGAGGTAGTACTGTAGCTTTATTGGCATTTTTTGCTTATAGGGTAAAGGTATCTTTTGATAGGGTAACTAGAAATCATGATGATTTAAGCTCAGATATACACAACAGTTTAGATCAGTTTAGAAGTGAAGTAGATCAAATGGTAGATAATGTTGATAGATCATTAAATGGACAAATAGATGATGTATATAAATCAATGGATTCTAGATTTGATAAAACAGAAGCAAGGATAGTAGACTTAGTTAAATCTAGAACTAAGGATACAAGATTCGAAAATAAAATATAAGTTAAATTAATCTTCAAAGAACCCAACTTTTTTCTTGGATAAACAAAATTATTTTCTTATTATATAAAAAAAGAGATATTTATGAAAAAGATACGCATTAGAAAAAATTTGGCTAATCCAATAAAGAAATATGAAACGTCGGCATCAAGTTACTGGTTTGATGATATAGACACAGATTTCACTTACAAGGTAGGCCATAGGAAACAAATTGATTATACTAAATTAGCCGCAGCTCAAAGAGCAATTGGTAACTTTGTTAATATAGTTACCGGCAAACAAATTCCAGTTCGATTTCAAAATAATGACGAAAGCTATACAGATGGTAAGTGTGTTACTATTGGATCTAAAATAGAAGATAAGAATTTTGATCCAGCTGTTGGATTAGCATTACATGAAGGTTCTCATATTGCATTTACAAATTTTAAATTGTTAGATGGATGTTTCATCGGAAGCAGCTTTCATAGTTACATATCTATGAGAGGTGGAGATCCTAACATGGATATGGTTGAAGATGACATCATGAAAGTGAAAGATTTATTCAATTGGATTGAGGACAGAAGAATTGACTATCATGTATATACAAATGCTCCTGGATACAGAAAGTACTATGAGGCAATGTATACAAAATATTTTCATTCTAAGATTGTAGATAAAGCATTGAAGTCAGATGAAAAGACAGATGAAGATTGGGATTCATATATGTTTAGGATTATCAATTTAACTAATACTAACCGAAGATTAGATGTATTAGAAGTACTGTCGAATGTATGGAGCATAATTGATTTGAAAAATATTAGTAGACTCAAGTCATCAGAAGATGCTTTAAATGTAGCAATAGAAGTTTACAAAGTGGTATCTCAGCAAATTAAGGACGCTGCTTTACAGAAGCAACAGACAAAAGGTAACAAGCCCAGTCAGCAAAAATCTAAGTCAGATTGTAATTCTTCTAGTAGTTGTAGTAATCCAAATAGTGATAGTATTGATAGTATTAATGGAAATGTTAATAATGGACAATCAAAGTCAGCTCCAAAGCAAGAAGAATTATCTATTAGAGAACAAGAAAGATTAGAAAAACAGATAAACAAGCAAAAAGATTTTCTTGCAGGCGAACCAAAAAAAGTAGGAAGGCTTACAAAGAAAGACAATGCTATTGTAAAAAGTATCAAAGAGTCTGGCACAGAAAGTGTTCCTGTTAATACAGGACAAGAAGGTGGAGCTATGTATAATGTAGATTGTATTGTTATCAAAAAAATGACTCATGCAGTTATGTGTCATATGGATAGTGTATTTGATTCATATAGGTTACAAACGGGGCAAGAACCTCATAGCTATTATGGTCCAAGTTACGGAGTTCAAGAAGGTATTTTATTAGGTAAGCAATTAGGAAAGAAGTTGCAACTAAGAAACGAAGAAAGATCCTTGAAGTCGACAAGATTAAATGCTGGTAAGATTGACAGAAGATTGATATCAGAATTAGGATTTCAAAATGCATCTGTCTTTCATAGAATCGTAACTGATAGATATAAGAATTTCTTTATACACATTTCAATTGATGCATCAGGTTCAATGAGTGGCAATAGATTTCAAAATGCTATTAAGTCAGCAGTAGCAATTGCTCAAGCAGCATCCATGACAACAGGTATTAGAGTTCAAATCTCTTTGAGAGGGACAAGCAATTTTAATGGTAGTATGGAGAAGACAGTTACGGTATATGCATATGATAGTGCAAAAGATAAAATGTCTAAGATTAAAAAATATTTTCCATATCTTAGAACATTCGGCTGTACTCCAGAAGGATTAGCTTTCAAAAGTTTTTTGCCTTATATTAAGCAAGATGCTAAAGGTGATGAGTGTATATTCATTAATTATTCAGACGGGGCACCAAGTTCAGTGTCTGGATGTGCATGGGGATATAATGGTATATCGTTTACAAAGAAAGTTGTAAATGAAATGAAAGAATTAGGTATCAATGTGTTATCATATTTTATTGATGGAAAGAGTGGGAATGGGTATTCATGTGATTATTTCAAACAAATGTATGGTCAGACAGCAGAGTTTATAGATACCTGTAACCTTACACAAATTTCCAAGTCAATGAATAAAAAGTTTTTAGAAATATCAGAAACTATATAATGAATAGTATAGAATTAGAAAATAGTGCTATAGAACATGGAAAAGGCCATGAGTTTAAGAAAGAAGTAAAGAAAATACTTAAACTTCAACAACAAGGAAAGATTATAAGTACATCAATGGATAAGATATATGAAAAAGCTTATCAAAAAGTAATGAACATATGATAACAAAACGAGAACAAAAGAACGGCCGAGTAATCACAATGCCTGTATATGTTAGTAATCATATTACTGATGAAATGATTGAATTATTTTTACAATCAGGAAAGGCAATGACAGTAAATGCCGGTCGAATATCAGAACAAGTAGTACTGCCTTATTTAGAAACCCATTTTGGATGTAAAGGAGAAGTTGTTGATGCAGATGGTTATGATCATTTATTTAAGAATGGAATTAAGAATGAGCATAAGAAATTAGTTATTACTGGTACTAAGACAACTGCGATTGCAAAGCGATTAGGAGAGAATAAAAAAGGAAAATGTGATACAATATCATTTCATCATCCAGCACAAAATGCTATCTATGTTATAGATGCAAACATTTTTTATGATAATGTAGCCTTAAATCATGATAAATATTGTAATACATATGATGTTATGTTTTATCGAGATATGAAACTAGAAGGTAAAGGTAAGCGAAAAGAAAGTTACACAAGAACCAATACTGAAATGTTATTGAAGTATGCAACAAAAGTAGAATTATGATAGAAGACATATCGTTATTTACATATCTAGTATTAACATTACTAGTTGCACTATCCTGTACAGGTATTTTACTTTTAATGTTTATGTTATCAGATTACATTGCAACAAGAAGAGAAAGAAAGAAACGTAAGTCTATTTGGGACTTTCCTGATGAAAAATAATAAGTATGAAAACAGAACAAATAGAAGTTGATGAATTAATAGCACGACGTGTTCCTCCAGGAGATAATTGGATCTTAGTAAACGACAAAACTGACACTATACATCCAACATTAACTGATGCCTTAGAGGCCTGGTTTAGTATAACCGGAGAAAAAGTTGAATTTCGTCTGGCACCATTAGATAGTAAGTTATATGCTATACGTTATGAACAAAAAGAAGTAGTAGAGCCTAAGCCTAAAAAATTTAATTTATACGGAGAATGAGACGTAGATTACATATGTTAAAACAATATTTAAGATTCAAAAAACATATAGCTTATGTAGAGCAGAGAACATTACAATTAAGAGCTAAAGTTTGTAACGATGCATGCACAACTGGTACTGTAGATAACATAACAAGACATTTATATTTAAAATACAATAATCGGTTAATTGAATTACACAAAAGATATAAAACATTATAATGACACGTTATAAGAAACAATTTTTTAACGAAGATGTAGCCTGGGACAATGTCTATAAAAGTGAATTTAACGATATTTCAATTATTAAATTAGCTGAAGAATGTGAATATATAGTTCCATTTTTTTGCGATCCATGGAATGTTAAAAAGGATGATTTAAAAGAAATGTTAGCTCACTATGAAGAGAAAGAAAATTATGAAAGATGTATTAATATTTATAATGCAATAAACAGCGGAGCTTACAATTAACGATAAACAAGAAAACAGAATAAATTATATTTATTAAAAAAGGTTTACATTATGTCAGAAAAACAAGAAAATTTAGAAGGAAAAGAAATATCTGAAGGATTTGGTATGGATATTATACGACTATGTGCTTGGTGCTATCATGAAGGGTATAACGAAGCAGAAAAATCAATAATAGAAAAATTAACTTCAGAACCAGATTTTGGAACGTTTCAGAAAAAATTAGTAAAACGAGCTACCAATTTATTTGAAAAAGGATCATTATAAAAATGGCACGGACAGCATCTACAGAGCGTACATTAACAGCAAAAAGAAAGCGGCCGGGTATTCATGCTAAAACAAAAACATCAAAATTAAAAAGTTCTAAACATTATAAAAAATCATATAAAGGTCAAGGAAGATGAAAGAGTCTACGTTAATTAAAATGCAAAAGGATATACAATCACTAAATAACTTATGTAACGCACTGGCAACAGAATGTATGAGTTTAAAAAGTTCGCAAACGGTTACATATCAAATATTACAAAAAATGCCAAACTTCACAGAAATCGTGCAAGAAATCAACGAGCAGCAATTAGAAGCACAAAAAGAGAAAGCAGAATCTACTGAAGAACAAACATGACCGAAATAGTATTATTATTTACAGCATTTATATTGCTAATTTTATTGTTGCCAATAATAATATGTTATATGTTCTTAAAATACATCGTTAGCGGCAAAAAACGTATGATTACTGTGTGGGCAAGAAGAACAGCAAGATCAATCGATGTATTTGCAAATGTACATGGATCTGAATTATTTAATGATGTTTTAATAAAGTCAGGTGGATATAAGTTTGGAAATAAACAAGAAACAATATCTTCGGCATTAGGAAAAAATCAAAAACTTCATACATTAACTAAAGTTGGAAATTGCCTTCGTATCCTATTAGATTGGATTGAACCAGGCCATTGTTTATTTTCAATTGATAATAATTTAACAAATACTATGAAATAATTATGAGTACATTTAAAAAAGGAAATAAAATTAAATCGAAAAAATACTTCTGCACGAAAGATAAAATGTTATATGAACATGCATGGGAATGGGCTAAGAAAGAAGGGAAAATGAATGTAGGAGAAGGAGATGCTCTATGGAGAACTTCATTAGCATATATTACATGGAAAGATCCAGAAATTAAAGAAGGAATTTTAGGTTGTTTTAGAAAATTTGGTGGGAACTATCATTTTAAAAATGAAATGTATCAAGCGTCCCGAGCTACTGGTAGATATGGTGAAGACGATGTTTCAAGAGATCAAGTTACAATGGCTCTAGCAGCATTACACGTTAACGGAGATTATGAGGAACTTTCTGAAATTGCAAGTAAACTTCCAAAAAGGCTTTCGAGAAGATTTAAAATGACACCAGATATGTCAGCGTGGGTAAAGACTTTTACAAATACAAAACATAAAAAATATTATGTAAATGTAGCTTGTTTTATTGGAATTTTAGAAAAGTTTTTAGCCTTGAATTTTAATAGGCTTATTGCTAAAATTCTAGGATTTAAAAGAATAAGTAATGAAGAATATACGTCAAGACATCATTATGTTTTAAAAGATGGTTGGAACGGTTTTCAAAAAACATTATATAGATCTTATTATTTTGGATTTGCATTTCATTTAGCTTGTTGGCAATTTTATACATTACCAAAGGACTATAATCCAATATTAAAAAGAATTTTGAGAAAAATTATGTTAGGATACTGTGAAGAGTCAAATTATCTTTGTAGGATTTTATTAGGTGATAAAACAGTAACTTGGGATAAAGTTGATTCTTATGTTTCTAAAGAAGGGTTCAGGTGGGAAGCGTATCTAGATGGGAGTTGGTCTAACTATTTTAACGAAAAATCAGACCAATGGAAAAAAACTTATTTGAAACATAATCAAATGGATAGAGATTGTTTGATAGAAATGTGGAATCGAGAGATAGGAAATGAGTAAAGAAAATAAAATAACGGATATGTTTATAAGAAAAAAATACAAACAAGAACAAGAAGGACTAATTGAAGAACTAAAATCTTGCGGCGTTGATACTTGTATAATTAAAATCAACTTAAAAGCAACTTCCAAGATTAAAGATCACTTCATATATGAAGTTACATATCTAGATGATGGAGAATTAAAAACAGTTCCTATCATAGCTACTAGTATATTATCAGTTATAGATGTTTTATCTCCATATGTTAATAAAGGATTATCAGAACAAAAAGTAACGTTTTTAGCTGGGTCTGAAGATGTCGTAGCTTCTCGCATAAAATCTAAATTATCTAAATGGGAAGAATATCATAACAGAAATTTGGATAATTAAATTAGTTTTCTTATTATAAATAAAAAAGGAGATATTATGAGTTACAAATTAGGAGATAAGTGGTCAAGAATTTTTGACTATGATGGCATGTTAGAAAAAGGCATGGAAGCTGGGATCGATTGGCCAGTAGAAGATTTACAGATGTTATATGATTCATTTGAAGATGTAAACTATCACTCAGAAGCTGGGTATTTATGGGCTGCAATTTCAGAACTAAAGAATGGTAATATAGAGATAGCTGAAGCGGATTTAAATAAATTTAATTCTGAATGTGCCAAGACGTTAACAGGATTCAAAGATCCAGAAACAAAGTTTGACACTGATTGGGATGATGATAGTCATACTTACGCACCTATTTAAATCAAATATATGAATTGTATTAAATGTAAAGCAGAAATACCAGAAGGTAGATTAAAAGCTATTCCTGAAACAAAAGTATGTGTTAACTGTTCAGATACTCAAAGATGGTATGTTAGAAATATTATATCAGGTAAGACAACTTACTCTGAAGCAGAAATTATTAAAGATGCAGAACTAGCAAAGAAGTTACAAAAGATGGACAGAAGAGCTGGTTGGGGCAGTAACCTATATAAAGTATAAATTATGGCAGATTGTATTATATGTGGAGATCCATGTTATGGATACGGAAATAATCCAGCACCTTTACGTGACGAAGGAAGTTGCTGTGATGAATGCAATATGGAATATGTTATTCCAGCAAGATTAAAATTATATCTAGAACAAGATGAAAAAAAATGATTTAAAATATCACTTTGAAACTATAGAATCGTATCCTGCAGAGGATACTTATTGTCATTATTCGGGCTTACCATCGCCGCAAGCGTATGCTAAAGACACGATAGACTATGACGGTATGGGTGATCAAGGTAGAACAATAAAAGTAGAACAAAAAAGAAATATAATTATGGAGAACATTCAAAAATATTATCCAATTGGATTAGCATTTATTAGCTTTGTATTTTCTGTAACCTTATGGTTTTCAGGATATAAAGACGAAGGCTTATTTGTAGGAGTATGGGTACCATCTATACTTAGTTTAGGTAACTTTATAAACTCGGTTAAAAAATGAATATATTAATATTTTCAATAGGGTTTGCAATATTTGCAACTTACATGTTTTTCTTAGTGAGAATGATTAATACTGCTCATAAGAAACAAGAACAAGAATTAGGACCCGTTCAGAAAACAAGAGTCAGAAAAATAAAGAAATCTAGTACAAAGGTTAAATATATAAAAAATTCTAAAAAATGAATCAGCATCAAAAACAAGATCTTATAGGACTAGCAGTAGTTGGTGTAGGACTATTAATTATAGCTTTTGTTATAATTGTAGAGATGGTTCGTATATCTTAATAAAATGAATTATCAATTAAAAGATTTTATGTTTGAGGTTTACAGAGACAGTGAAAAGGTTGTAGAAATACCTGATGTCTTTGTTTATACTTTAATATTAGGTATAGCATTATTTATATTTAAATTGTCAATGAAAGAAAGAACATGAAATGGGTATTGATAATGTTCGCAGTTGTTTCAACTGTGATTATATTAAGCTCAATTGTTATAACTATAAAAAATGCTATAAAGGATTTTAAAAATAAATGAAAAAACTATTCTTACTACCTTTAATCTTCATCACTAGTATATGTGCTCAAGATTATGATAATGGAAAAAAATTATTTAGAAACAATTGTGCTTCGTGTCACAACATGGAAAAAAAGGTTGTAGGTCCAGCCTTGAAGAATGTTGTTAAAAATCAAGGGGAGGATTGGACAAAATCTTGGATAAAAAATAATCAAGCACTTAGAGACGCTGGTGACAAACATGCAAATGAAATATTTCAAGAATATAACGGTATGGCAATGCCAGCTTATGAACATTTAGGAGATGATGCAATTAATGACATTACAGTCTACCTTGCACAATATAGTGATAAGAAAGCAGAAGCTGCGTCTAATAAACCGGCACCTGTATCCGGTGCACCGGTTGTAATACAACAAACAGGATTGAATTTATTTGAAAAAGTCTTACTTGGAATTATTGGAGGAATATTACTAATCGTAATTGGAGTTTTAAAGTTTGCACTAGGAACTATGTCAGAAGCTTATCGAAAAGGAAGAGCAACCGAAATTTATCTTATGAAAAAACAAAAATTAGATTTTGATGAAGTTAATGAAGAATTTAATGGATTTATAGAAGATGAAGTAGAGAAACGAGTTAAGCTTGAAATGCATAAATTTGAACAAGGAGTTAACGAATTGACCAAGTTTACCTTTCATAAAAAGAAAAAGAAATGAGTCCCGATACAATATTAATGGCAACAATGGTTACAGTTCTCATTGCCTTCCTTATAAAATCATTACTAAAAAAGTAATAAAAAGGTTGGATAATTAAAAACTATTTCTTATTATATAGAAAAAATAAGAGATATGAATTTAGAACAAGTCAAAGATTTTATCAGAACAGCAAACAGAGAAGAGCTGACAGAAATTAGAACAGTATTTAATACTGCCTTCGTAATACTTCTAGAAGAAGAAAAAAATCAATTTCAAAAAGGTGATGCAGTAACTATTAATCACCATAATTATGATCCTACTATTATTTACGAAGTGGTTAGAGTAAATAAAAAATCATTAACAATTAGTAACAACTCTTTTGGAACTTTAAAAGCGTCCCCAAGACTCTTAAAATTGGCAACGGTAGGAAGTTTTCCAAAATTAAAATAAAAAAAGTTTAGAAATTTAAATAAATTATAAAATTAAAGGATATGAATCCAAGAATAATTAAAGTAAATTTTTCAAATCCTAGAATCGATGAGAGTCCATTTAATGAAGATCTTTATGGTCCTAAAATATTAGAAGGAGTGATAACTCATTTCGATGATGTATTTGGAACCTTTGGGGTTAGAGTAAAGAATATCGATTATGATGTTCAACCAACATTAGATCCTAATTTTCAATTTGTAAAAAATCAAAAAAAAAAAGTTTAAAAAAAGTTTAGAAAAAGGTTGACACGTGTTGATTTTTTCCTTATATTTAAGTAAATTATAAAATTAAAAGATATGAAGATTAAAAAATATGGTATTGAAATTACTAAGCCTTGGAGCAAAGAAATGTATGCTCATAACGATGAAGTTGCAAACGAAGTCCGTGATGAAATATGGGAAAAATGGGTGAAAGCATATCATGATTCAGAGAATGATTATGAATCGCATGCTGGATTTTCAGATCAAGATAATGATGATTATCCAGAGTTTATGGAATCAGATTGGGACAATGCAAATGCAACTATGTTGGATATTCAAGAAGCTGTTACTGTATCCGGATATGGATCTGGATATACGATTTACGATGTTGAGAAGGATGTCATGAATGAAGTTGATGCTGCAGCTTATTGGAGATTGAAAGAAATTGCAGAAGATTTGTCAATAAAGTTAAGTAAAGAATTTATTGGATTAGGATAGTAAAAATTTGGATTATTAAAATTAATTTCTTATTATATAAAAAAAAGATATGGAAAGCGAAAGACTTATAGACCAAAAATTATTAGACGCACAGAATGAATTGAATAATTCACTTAATTGTGCTCCAGCATATTATTCACATAAAAGAATACAGGAAGCCTTTTCAACCCTCAAGTATTGGTTGAATAAAAGATTAACATATGATACATATTCCGGTAAGGTAGATCATTTAAGTGATGACCGGTTACTATTCCTTGAGGATTAATTTCAAACCTAGACGCATGAAAGAATTTAATGATGATGATTGGTTTGATCCGCTTGGAGATAAAATGGCATCAGTAGTTGTAATATTACTTACTATAACAATATTGTTTGTTGCAATTGTGACAACTAAATTTGTATATAACGGAGGAGGTATTTGGCCAGCTGCAGGTTGGGTTGCAGGATGGATAGCTTGTTTCGTATTATCTCAATGGGCTGCAAAAAATCTTTAAAATAAAGTTATGAAAACGAAAAAGACAATGACAGATAGTTGGAGTTGCGTTCCTGAACTCAAAGAAGCTTGTAATGAAATAGATGAACTGGGACATCATATTTACGAAATAAAAAATTGTGTCAGAATATCCAAACTGGAGAATATAGTTTATGACATGAAGCTTCAATTACAAGAAGCAATTAATCGGTTAGATGAAATAGATACAGATGTTCATTGGGAAACAGTTGACGATTATGATGAATAAGTATGAAAGATATTGGGACAACTTTAATACAGAATTGTATGCGTTGATCCGGCAAGTAAAAAAATGTAGTACGGTAGTACGCCCTAACGGTTCATCCTTTCAGGATGCCTCGGGCATATATTTAAATTAAAGAGACACAATGGCAAAGGAAATCAAAAAGCGAAGCATGAATGAGTTAAGACAGGTAAAGGAATACAAGTATCCACAGAAGCGAAAGATATATAAGTCGTTCAGAGAACAGGTCGAAGAACTAAGAAAGCAGTATCCAAACAACATGGAATTTGGTACCGAAGTAGCAAAATTATTAGTATGAATTATTGGGTAGTACATAGGGAACAGGTAACAGGAAAGTTGCAATTTGAACGTTGTGAAAACAAAGATACTGCGGATCTTCGAAAAGGGCAGCTTCGTAGAGAGTACCATGATGTGGTTGTGTTAAGCCATGATGATGTCAATGAGTTGTATTCGGATTCATATCGAGCTAGCGTTCGACACATGAAAGAGTTCTTCAATGAAAAGAAACGTGAAAAGTAAAGAGATTGATTTGGAATGTGATGAGTCGGTAACGGTTGAAGAGTTCAATTGGAATCGATTCTATTTGATTGATATAAAAGAAGATTATGCAACTGGATTATATGAATATGATTATATTGAAGTTCCGTTGGAGGACTACTATGAAGCACAAAAGGATTAGAAACAATGTTTGAATATAATGCTAAGACATTGAAAGTGGTAGATGGCGACACGGTGGATGCCATGGTTGACCTAGGGTTTGATACCTGGAAGAAGGTTAGGATACGGTTGAAAGGGATAAATGCCCCTGAGAGTCGTACTAGAGACCTAGAAGAAAAGAAAAGAGGCTTAGCCGCAAAGATGTTTTTATCGAATCTATTAGAAAGAAATGATTCTAAATTCATATTGAAGTCTCATGGAGTGGGTAAATTTGGAAGATGTCTAGGTGAAATAATATTAGAAAATCCAGACATTTTGAAAATGTATCCTGGCTCAGTTCATCCATTTCATGGATATAAAACTTTGCCAACTGCAAATCAAATAATGATAAACGAAGGCCATGCAGTAGAGTATCATGGCGGAAAAAGAAAATAATATGGTTAAAGTAGATAATGGTACCGCAGATAGTGTATTTCAAAAGATGTATAAGTTCGAAGACTCAGACATCGATTTAATAGTTGAACTATTGGAACAAGAGTTAGAAGAAATAGAGAATTATGTTTATTTCCAAGAGCGCAATTATGAAAGACGTGATCATATAGAAAATTTAATTAGCGAGTTTTGCAAATGAAGATAGCAGTAATAGCACATGATGGTAAAAAAGCTGATATGGTGTCTTTTATCATGAAGAGGTTAGAGTTCTTCAAGATACCAGAAGTAGAGTTGGTTGGTACTGGAACAACAGGTACCATGATACAGAATGCCGGATTAAAAGTTCAAACTGTAGCCTCCGGTCCGTTAGGTGGTGATGCTGAGATAGGATCTATGGTAACTAATGGTGAGATCGATTGTGTATTATTCTTTAGAGACCCATTAGATAAACATCCACACGATGTAGATATTTCAATGTTAATGCGATTATGTGATGTTCATGACATTCCATTAGCTACAAATTACAGTTCAGCTCGAATAATGATAAAGTATTTTAAACATAATCTTCAATACAAATAAAAATGGCACAAATAAAAACATATAGAATAACATCGTTAATCTTAGTAATAATATGTACAGCTATGCTGATACATTCGAATTATCAAAAAAACAAAACTGCAGACATAATCGATCAATATTTTGATTTGAGAATGCAATATGAACGTACGTTTGATGAAGTACAGATTCTTGAGCAAATGAATGAAAAACTAGAAGATCAATTAGAAATAATGACTTCTTTTATATCTGAAGACAGTATAATTAAATATGATTTAATTGATCCTACAATCGAATAAGAAAATATATGAATGACAATAATATAACACAGATTGATTATGAACATGTTGATTTGATACTGCAGGAAGCTAGTAAATACAATCTACGACTTGAAGTAGAAGATTCTGCAAAAAAATTTATCAAACAAGGATATGAATATCTAGAAGCTTTTCAATTGGCATACAATGAATGGATTAAATAAAGATCGAACAGGTAATTTATTACAAGAACTATTAGTTATTACCATGGAGGAATGTGGCGAATTAATACAAGAGTGTAGCAAACAAATTAGATTCGGATCTACCGACTATTCTAAACTACAAAATGAAATTGGTGATGTTGTTTGTATGATTGAATTGTTACAAGATTTTGGTATTATTGACAACAAAAAAATATTAACTAGAGTAGAAACAAAAAAGAATAAACTTAAAAAATGGAGTACCCATTTAAAGGGAAGTAGTTTAATTTAAACAATTAATAGAGAAATGAAAAAGCTGAAAAAGATTAAAGCAACAATGAAAGAATTCTACGATGCTATGCGTCCTAATGTATATAAAAATAAAAAGAAATATACTAGGAAGAAAAAGCATTCTAAAAAAGATTTGGATCGTGATAATGATTTTTATGGTCCTAACAAATCATATGGAGTCTAATAAATTTTATAGCAACTATAATAGTTCTGAATTAAAGAAACTTTACCCATATACAACAGTTCCGTTTATAAATGAACTTACTATTAAAAAAGGAATGGATGTTTTAGATATTGGAGGCTTCGGATGTGCAGGATTGAATACTTCTTTATACTTAAAGGAAAAAGGATGTGTTGTCGATGTAATCAATATCGATAAAAATGTAGAAAAATATTGCAAAAAATTTAATGTTAAATTTATACATTCAGATATATTTAATTATGATGTTACAGAAAAAAAGTATGACATCATAATATTAGAGCTTGTTATAGAAAATCAAATAGATATATACAAAGAAAATCTTATTGATAAGCTAAAACAAATGTTGAAGCCTGATGGGTGTGTATTAACGTTCTTTACAGATGATATAACCAATATACCTATTCATCGATTGAAAGAGGTTAAAGATATTGTAAAGAAGTTTAGTAATGATTATCTAAACAATATACCTATAGAAAAAATATATGAAAAGGAATTTATTGGTTTAGATAATAGAAAATATATGAAATGGTTTAAATTTAAAAACGAGAATTAGTAATGGATCCAACAACATGGTTACAAGAAAACCAAGATAAATTCCCAAATGGTACTATTTTGAGTACAATATTAGAAGCGTATGCTGAACATTATCATAATGAAAAGCTACGAACAAAAAAGGATGCTAACCAATTAGCAGATGAAATATCTTTCAGATTGTTAGCAACAAGAAATCACACAGATTTTAAATGGTTAGTACAAAAATTAATGGAATAAGTTTAAATGAGAATAGTATTATTGGAAACTATTGATTATCTTGTATCAAATAATATGATAGCAGCATTAGATGAATTAATGGGCTATAATTTGCCATGGAAGCTAGGAGAAACAAAAGATGGAATCAAATATTATAAATTGGAAGATACACCATATGATAATGATGGCGAAGATGAGGAATTTGATTAAGCTTCTATTAATTATATGCTCACTGAATGTATCCGGACAGGAGTATGATATCTATCGTATTAAAGCAGTCAGGAATGGTGATACATTAATAGAAAGTGTTTCTAACACTATACATGTTCCTAAGACTCAGCTTATTTATATACCAACTGTCTTTTCACCTGATGGTGATGGAATCAACGACCTTTTTTATGTTAAAGGTCAGAATATAGGACACCTTTGTTTAGAGGTCTATAACCGTTGGGGACAAGAAGTTTTTAGTGCACCAACCCTTGGAGACCGATGGAATGGAAGTTACAGAGGACGGACCTGTCCAACAGGCACATATGTGTATAGACTCCTATGGGACATGAAGACAATTAAAACTGGAACAATAACGTTGATACGTTAATTAATTAGTAAACAATATAAGAAAAAGTCTTGGATTTAGTTTAGAAATTTCTTATTATAAATTATATAAAAGTTCATTGAAGTATTAAAAGCATATCTCGAAAGAGATTAGAGAAGGCAACGAAATTCCGACGGGAAAGAAGTTGTAGATTTGTGGCTGAAAAATATCTAATCAGAAGGGTATAAGGCACAAGCATCAAGCCGATGGGCTACTGGAAAATCTTCCAAATGGAAGCCAGCAGAGGATAACAACCTCGATGATGGTTCTCAAATAACTTCTAAAGACATCTAGAAGCTATTCTGTAATGGTGTACTGGTACGGGAAACCCAAATCCAGTTTTATGGCGGAACAACCTTGTGCTGGGGGTAACGCATTTAAACTACTGTAGTGGTTTTATCTAATGTTAAGAATCTGGCCGATTCTAAATAAGGGTAAGTTGAAGACAATCAACGTTTAAAGTCACCATATATTACACAGCAATTTGAGTTGTAGGCTGCTAATCCTACCAAATCGATCTTCTCTTTTTAATTCATTCAATACAATTAAAAAATATTATGACAGTACAAGAAAAGGATTGGGTACTAAGTTTACCTAAGGAAACAAAGCTTGATCTACTTGAAAAAATGTTAGTAGAGGGAAAGTTCGGAGAGGCATTTGAATTTATGAAAATGTTATTAGATTCTCCAATATCAGAAGGCGGAGTAGTTACAGAAGAACTAAATGATGTATTTCAAAAATATGTGAGTATTATATGATACTAGTAATGGACACTATCAACCTGGATATACTAGATGATCTTGAATCATTTATATTTCTAATAGGTTTCATGATTACTGCTAGTTATGTTTTATTATTCAGATGGAGTCGGATAGAAGAAGAGCAAGAAGAATCCCACTATTATGGAAGACATAATATGCCAGTAAAAAAAGATCAAGATGTTTGAGATATATGAAATAAGTTGGGCAATTGCATTAGTAGTAATTGGGTATGTATTAGTTAAAAAAAGAAAAGAAAAGTGAAACCAGTAATACAAATTTGGGTTAAAGAAGATTCATTAGAAATGATCAAACGAGGACAGTTCCCTAGCAGTTGGTGGAGAACATATGATCAAGTACCTTCGGATCATGAAGCAATAGTTGTGTGTACCAATGTTACATATGATTGGTTTGTACAGATGCGGGATGCAGAAAAAGAATTAGAAAAGAAAAATGACTTACCATTTTAACGGGATGAAAGAAAACATTAGAGATTATATATTAGCAGCAATAGGTATATTAGTATTTCCAGTATTAGCAATTGTTGGATTAGTAACATGGATAGTAAAAAAAGTTACGGATATTGCAGATGAATTAAAAGATCGTTTATTAAAAAAATAAAGTGAAATGAGAACTAAAGAAGAAGTAGCTATTGCCTGGATAGCAGTAGCAATATTAGCATTACCAGTTGTAGTGTTATATCCATATGTATTAATAATAGCTTTGTTCGGCTATTGCTCTTATATATTATACGATCATTATAGTAATAGAATAAAGAAGTAAACATGGAAGAACGAATTGTATTATTAGTAGCTATAGCATTAGTGTCAGGATTAATTATAGCAATAGCATCTATTATAGACAATTAAAGGCACAAGTATTTTTAGAGCAAAGTTTTGATATTTTACTACCTGGATACTATTTGCTCTGGTGTCTATTAGATATTTACTGATCCCAAATCGATTTGAATTTCAAAGTACTTTTATTATATACAGATATATACCCGCATCCAGAATCGTGTGTAGTAATGGAGTGGTAGAATGTAAAGGTCCCTTTCTCCCAGTATTAAAAGTTTTTACTGCGTGTATGCTCTTTATTAAGGTAAGGTGGAGGGAGAGGGGCATTGTTTATTTTTAGTCCAATATATGAGCGTTATATGAACGTTTACTTTTAGACCAAAGTATGTTATTTTTAGACGAAATGCGCATTTATTTTTAGACCAAAGCATTTTACTTTTAGAAGCCAGGTCCCCATCTCCCTCCCCTTGTTTACTTTTAGACGAAATAAGCCATTTATTTTTAGTCCAATATATGTATATGCGTGTTTTATTTTTAGAAGGAAGGTGGTCTATTTTTAGTCCTATATATATAGTATATTATATACAATTTACTTTTAGACGGAATAGGTTTTATTTTTAGACGAAACGATACTGGGGAGCTGAAGAATTTACTTTTAGAAGGGATCGATCCGGGTTTTACTTTTAGACCAAAGTGTGTTATTTTTAGATTGATATTCTATTTTTAGATTATATTTGGGCATAGCCGGTCCGGCCAGGATTTATTTTTAGAAAACTTTTTTACGCGCGTACGGTTGGATTCTACTTTTTGTTTTCTTATAATATAGAAAAAATAGAAGATATGGATAAGAAGACCTATTACAAAAGAAATTACACAAATGGTTATGAACAAAAAGTAAATTACTATTTGGAAAGACTAGACCAAGAGTTCCAGAATGAAGACATAGGAGCGATCCTATATACCAAAAAGAAGTTAGATTACTTTGTAGACAAGCAAATTGAATATCTAACCAAGAAACAAATTTATGTCCCAAAAGCGATCAGGACGGCGGGACCAGACAATATTTAGTCGCCTAGACATTAAATAGATCACGTAGCTATGCGTCAAATAGCCATATCTCTATAAGGAGTAGGAGTTCATCGCCCTGCTCCTTTCTTACTTTCAGTACAAATAGGTTTGAATTACAAAGCACTTTGTTTAAACTTTTCTGCTAAAATATTTGTTTATTTGAAAAATTATACTTATATTTAAGTGTTAATTTAAAAATATAATATATGAGTAAAAGTGAAAAAAATGAGTTATTAAATTGTTTATATAAATGTGAAGACGATTTATTTATGACGTTTAATAGTAGTGAATTTAATATTAGTAAAGTATTAGACGAGATAAATAAAGTAGTAATTTTAATAAATGAATAATGAGATATAAAGTAAATGTAAATGAGTGTTATTATGGCGTAAGTAATGACAAGTTAATAAGTAAAATAGTTAAGGCTGATAATGTTAATAATTTAATTGACAAAATTAAAGTAGATGATGATTTAAGTGAATATGTAGATTTTGATAATAATTTAAATTATGACAAATTAGTATATGACGGCAGTAATAGTTTTTATTTATTATTAAATGACGTGTTTGAATTTGAGTGTGAGTTATTAAAATAAAATTGTGAATAACTTTTTTAAAAATAATAGGGTAAATATTTGTTTATTTGCCCTTTTTTACTTATATTTAAGTGTTAAATTTAAAAAATATAAAATATGAAAAATGAAGTGTATAAATTAAGTGATAATATATTTGTAGTAAGTGATTTTGAAATAGTAAAAAATAAATTATTTGGAATTAATGAGAGTAATTTAAATTATTTTTTAGAGTTATTTAGTAGCGATCCCGACAATATGAGTAATAGTAAATATATTAGCAAATTTAATAATTTTTTAAACGAAATTAAAAGTAAATATATTTGTTTAGACAAATTAAGTGTAAATGAAGAGGGTGAAATTATGTGGGTAATTAAAAAAGTATATTAAAAAAAATAAAAAAAGTTTAGAAAAAGGTTGACACGTGTTAATTTTTTTCTTATATTTAAGTAAATTTAAAAATTGAGATATGAAAAGAAAAGAAATATTAGAGTTAATTGATGAGACGTATAATAATATATACGCTTTTACAGATAGATTAGGCGATGAGGCACTAAATGTGTTAGATGAGTACGTGACTAAATATGAGTTAGACGATGAGTATAGTATTTGTTTGGAGGCGATGATTGATGATTACGATCCCGTTAATTTAGATGTAGACACATTATCCCGTTTATTAGATGCGCATAAAGACGCGTTGGCGGATTTGAGATGTGAATAACTTTTTTAAAAATAATTAGGGATATGGTTGACACGTATCCCTTTTTTTCTTATATTTAAGAAATTATAAAATTAAAAGATATGAATAAATTACATTTAAGTTTTGAGGATATTACAAAAATATATGGTGAAGCACTAGAAAATGAAACTGGTATGCCCATTAACAATTTAGCTAATGTTTTTGATTATGACAGCTATGAGTTAACATATGATAGCTTATCTGATAAAATAACAATTATTATAAAAGGTGCATATGTGCAATTTGAATTAGATGATTGTGATATAACAGTTATTAATTATGGTTGTGGCTCAGGTTGGCAATTAGCAGGTTATTATGATGCATTTCTTGATGATGTTGTATATCCAACCACTTTACATTGTGAATAACTTTTTTAAAAAAAGTATGCAAAAAGGTTGACACGTGTACTTTTTTTTCTTATATTTAAGTATTAATTTTAAAAAATAGAGATATGTATAGTTTAGATTGCAAATATTATGATGAAGAGTTTGACACGATCGATGAGTTGTTAGACGATGTTGTTTCCGGCGGTATGGATCCGGGATATGAGATAACAAAAAATGGTGTTGGTACCGGTGAGTTGATTATTGAATTAATACAATTTTAATTATGCCACGTTACATGACAGACAAAGAGAGAGAAGCTCTTGCCGAATTCCAAAATGAATTGTTAGACAGTTTAGAAGAAAGTAAAAGAGATTATTATTGGGAACAAAAAGCAGAAAATTTTATAAAAACAGGAAGTTATTATGATGGACCATGGGAATGAAAAAAAGTTTAAAAAAAGTTAACAAAAAGGTTGACTCGTATTGATATTTTTCTTATATTTAAGAAATTATTAGAATTAAGAGATATGAGTAACGAAAGAGAATTAGTAGGATGGGAGTTGGTTAACTTCTTGATGCAAAGATGGAATATGACTGAAGACGAAGCTTTACAGAGTTTAGCTGAGAATATCGGTAATGTTGAATTAGAAAAATAAGAGATATGACAGTAAGTGAATTAAAAAGAATATTGGAACATTATGATGATGACATGGAAGTAAGATTTGCTTCGCAGCCCAATTGGCCTTTTGAGTACAGTATCCTAGATGCAGTACTGGCACATGTTGATGAAGAAGATGTTATTTATTTAGAAGAAGGACAGCAGTTGGGATATCTTCCCAGAGAAGCTAAGGAAGAATTAGGCTGGTAAAAATTAAGAGATATGTTATTAGGAATAATATTATTGAGTTTTGTGTTATCGATGTCGTTAACATTATTTATATGTGATAAGATAATTAACAGCGAAATACAAAAGCGAGTTAAGCAATTGAGAAAAGAATTGGGATATGAAAACGATTAAAGTTACTCAGCAGGAAATTCAGGATGTGATGAAAAAACGAATTCATCGCAACAAGAAGAAATACACTCGAAAAATAAAACATAAAAAAAGTGACTAAAAGGTTGACACGTATTGATATTTTTCTTATATTTAAGTAATTAAAAAATAAAGATATGAATCATCATTCAGAGATAATGTTACGACACGAAACCTTAAAGGCAATGAAAGAGGTTGCAAGGTTAGCAGTCCTTAAATCTAAAAAGGATTTCAAAGAAGAGCCAACGGATGAAAAAAGATTCCGACTACAGGATGCATTAGGCAGATTGCATCGAGTATCAAAAAAAGTATGGTGTCACGAATTTAAATTAAAAGTATAATGCAGAACATAGAAGACATAGAAGTTTATCCTCACAACGTAGAAGAGTTTGCAAGATATGCTCATAGAGGTCAGAAAAGAAAATACAGCGATCAAGACTATATCACTCATCCGATCGAAGTAGCTAGCAGAGTTCAAGATTTATATGACAATATGAATATGGTAGCTGCAGCTTTATTGCATGACGTGTTAGAAGACACAGCTGTTACTCATGATCAATTGAGAGTATGGTTGCATGAAGAGTTCCGTCCAGAGAAAGCAGAAGCTATATTGTTATTAGTTGTTGAATTGACTGATGTGTATACAAAACACAACTTCCCTTTCCTAAATCGAAAGCAGAGGAAGAAATTGGAAGCTGAAAGGTTAGCTATGGTTAGCACAGAAGCAAAGCAAATAAAGTTAATTGACATCGAGCATAACTCCGAGTCAATATTGAAAGAGGATCCAAGCTTTGCAAAAGTGTTCCTGGAAGAGAAAGAATACTTGTTAGATGCAATGGAATCCTATATGTTAAGGAACTAAAAAAAGTTTAAACTTTTCTTGCAAAATGCTTGACTCGTGTTCTTTTTTTTCTTATATTTAAGAAATTATTAAAATTAAGAGATATGGTTACAAAACAAAGTTTAGAACAGGAAGTAGGAGTATTATATGGTAAGATATATGGCTACACAGATATTGGTGGAGATAGTGTACTAGAGTTTATGGATGAGTGGTTGACTGATGAAAACAAATTTGATTTGTTTATGGAGTACATTAATAATGATGAATTTAATGAAGACACTAGTTTAGTTGAAGTGACTGAATTAATTAATTTGTTATATCACATTTTGGATGGTATTAGAGAAGAATATAACATGTAAAAAAAGTTTGCAAAATGCTTGACACGCACGGGTATTTTGCTTATATTTAAGTAAATTAAAAATTAAAAATTAAGAGATATGAAAGTTAAAATAAATGATCCTAAAAGTTATGACGGTTTTGAAAGACACGTTGAAGGTACGATTGAGTTAAACATGATGCTAGGTGTAGGTACAAATGTATATGAATTTTACTTGGACACGTATGATGGATTTACAAGTATACATTTAATAGACGGAGATACTGAATTTAATTTGGAGGATGAGGATGATTGTGAGAAATTTGGATTGACAGAAGATGAAGGTATTGAGTTATTTGATGAAATATTAGATGCCGTTAATGACAAAGGTTATGGCTTTATTGGGGAGGATTTTGAGTAAAAAAGTTTAAAAAAAGTTAAGGAAAAGGTTGACACGCATCGATCTTTTCCTTATATTTAAGTAAATTAATAATTAAAAGATATGGCAAAAGTAAGAAAAGGTTATGACGCGCAGGATAGAATTATTGCGAGGTTTAAGAGAGACGCAAAGTCCTCAAATAAGAATAGCGCTGTAGCACAGGCGTTAAGAAATAAGAAAGTAGTTAAAAAGCAAGATGAGGCAGTATTTAGTCCTCTGGCATTAATTGAGTTATACAATGGGTAAGATATATGTAAGCACGGGAGCTGTTATGACAGACACTCCCAGCGTCAAAAAGTATATGGGAGAAATTAAGAAGGCTCCTCTATTAGACAAGTATACAGAAACGGCATTGGCTGAACAAGCTCTAGCAGGAGACAAAGAAGCTCAGAATATGTTAGTGGAGTCGAATTTGCGATTTGCTGTGCAAGTAGCTAAGCAGTATCAGGGAATGGGCTTAGAGCTCGAAGATTTGATACAGGTAGCTAACTTAGGATTGTTTGAAGCAGTTAAGAGATTCGATCCGAGCAGAGGTGTTAAGTTTATTAGCTTCGCAGTATGGTATGTGAGAGCTGAATTGCAGAAAGCATTGAATGACTTAAGTAGAGTGGTAAGGATCCCTTCTCATAAAACAATGACAGAAGGCAAAGACTTCTCAACTCTTAGCACTAGCAAAAAGGTTGGTGATGATGAGGATAGTGAAACATATGCTGACAGATACTTATCCGGAGAGCAAGCAAAAGCAAAGCACGAGGTAACAGATCTTAAAGAGTTATTAAATGTAGCATTGAATAGTTTAAAGCCTAAGCAAAGAGATGCCGTTAAGATGTTTTATGGCATTGACAGAGAGTATCCTATGCACATGGAGCATATAGCCGAAGAGTTAGAGGTGACAGGTGAAAGAGCTAGACAGTTGGTAAGACAAGGTGAGTGTGCTTTAAAGCAAGTTAAAGGGATCGATAAGTTGTTACAGTATCTGTAAAAAAAGTTTGCAATTTGCTTGACTCGCATTGATTTATTTCTTATATTTATATAAATTAAAAAATTAAGAGATATGGCAATAGAAATTAGAAACGAAGCACAGAGAGACGAAGTTATGTTATGGGTCTCGGATTTGTATAAGGATGTGTATGGACAGCGTCCGAGAGGTTACGATTGGGATGCATTCTCCAATGCGGATTTAGAAGACTTTGTTAATAACCTGATGTTGCTATTAGATCAGCAGGAAGCCGACGAGAATGCTGCAGAAGAGAGATCCATTGCAAAGGTTATGGAAATGGGCGTCGATAAGGAAACGGCACTGAGATGGTTAGATGATGCAGATGCGCATTATGTGTGGGGTGATGATGAGTGGGCTGTCGAAGACATGATGAAGTATGGATGGGTGGCTAGATACAAATAGCCACCTAAAAAAAGTTTCGAAAAGATTAGGATCCTAACGTAAAAGGTCTTATATTTAAGTAAATTAAAAATTAAGAGATATGAAAAAGCACAAAAAGTTGATTAAGCGAATTGAGAATCTGATCGAGTACTACCAGCACTGTGAAGACCATCACCTCGAGATGTTTGATAGAATGGTTGAACGGTTCCCACATCTAAAAGGAGCGTTGGGAGATAACATCACCCAGGCAGATTACAATAATAGTATACATATGAATTTTCACCTGGGAGCTGGATCCACTTCGAAGAAAGCCAAAAAGGATCTTCAAAAATTATTGTTGTTTTCAGAAAAAAACATTTAAAAAAAGTTGAAAAAAATATAAGGAAAAGGTTGACTCGCATTGATTTTTTCCTTATATTTAAGAAATAATTAAATTAAGAGATATGAGTAATATTTATGAGCCGGTAAGGCTAAAAGGAAAATTGGTAGCAAAGAATATTGATACCGGGAGCATAGCTCCAGAAAGTTTAATCCGCTATATTCAAATTCGCAACGCTGAGAAGAATAAGCAAGTATTGGCAGTTAATCCCGAGACGGGTAGAGTAACTAGATTAGACAATGCTGTGGTAGGCAGTAAGGCTAAGGAAGGTGCTCCGCAAAAGCTAAGCTTTATGACTGTTGTTGAAAAGAGAGATCCGAAAGTAATGTTCTCTAATTTAGAGAGATTGACTAAGATGGTAGGTAGAGGTATACAGCCGTCGCTAGTTATTACAGGAGGCGCTGGATTAGGTAAGACTTATTTGGTTAAGAAGACATTGACTAATATGGGACTTGAAGAAGCTAAGCAGTTTGTGCACTTTAAAGGTAGAGCTACGGCAGCTGGTTTGTTTGTAACGCTGTATGAGAATTGTGATAAGATTATTGTGTTGGATGATTGTGATAGCGTGTTTAAAGATGACGATGCCGTTAATATATTGAAGGCAGCACTTGACAGCTATGACACTAGAAAGCTTAGCTATATTAGTACTAAGCCGTTGAAAGACACGTATGGTGATCCGGTTCCCCGTCACTTTGAGTTTACTGGTAAAATTATATTCATCTCTAATATTGCGCAAAGCAAGTTAGATGAGGCAATTAAGAGTAGAAGCTTTGTAAGTGATATTAGTATGAACACGGAGCAGATGTTTAAAAGGATAGATGACTTAATGGATGATATGGAAACTAAGATTCCCGTTGAGGTTAAAGAAAAGGCTTTGAAGATTATGAAAGACTTGGAAGCTAAGTATGACGGAGTAGAGATTAACTTGAGAAGCTTTATAAAGGCTAGCAGGATATGTGCAATGGGTTTTGAAGATTGTGAAAGTATGGTAGCTGAGCAGATAGTTAAAGCGTAATTATATCTCAAAATAAAAGTAAGGAAAAGGTTGACTCGTGTTGATCTTTTCCTTATATTTAAGAAATAATTAAAATTAAAAGATATGGCAAAGAAAAAAGTAAATGACACAAGAGCGAATATTGAAAGCGGAATGTATTTCAAGTTCAACAAAAAGAAGTATTACAGTTACACGGACGGAGTGTTCAGCGTAAAGATGGATGACAAAGGTACCTTCCATAGACTAAGAAGATATCATTGTCATAGCAAGACAGGAGAGTATATATATGTTGACTCAGTAACGCTAAGACGTATAGGAGATACTAGTATGGACTATTACAATTATGATATGTTCGGTAAGAAGACGAGAGGTAGAATACATTACTCAGACATTGATTGTTTCATTAGTGTGGTGAAGGACAAGCAAGGCAAGGATCATACTAAGATAACTAAGGCAGCATAGTATAGTATATAATATAGAGCTAGCCGATAGAGGAGAGCTAGCAAGATAGACTCGGGACTCCTTTTAATAAGACCCCGGGTCTATTCTACTGTTCTAGGGTATAGGGTATAACAAAGGGGGCTAGGGTAGAACAAGGGGTAGGGTGGGGCAAACCGGGGGCTATAGGGGTCAAACCAGGGGGGTAGGGGGTGGTTTCGTTAACGCCCCCCTTCATCCAGCGGAGGATGGTGTCGTAATACCAATTTTTATTGTGAGCATAGATTTTTTGCTATATAGGTGCTCTTTATCGAATATATGGGCATATATACTTATTGTGTCATATTTATATTATATTAAGGAACTATATAAGGATTTAAAATGAGCCTACGAGAAAATATGCGAAGATTTAGAACCAAGAATCTTCTAGAACAAAATGAACCTGCTCCTATCAAGGCAATTGGAGGTGAAATAGTAGCCGGGCCTAATAGATATAAATTAGTAGCAGATACATCGCTTCCATTCGGACTTGGAGATGGCCCAGTTGATATATTAGGATTAAAACAAAATGCAGATGGTAGTGTCACGTTAACATATGACAACGACGGCGAGCCATCTACCTCTGTTATTGATGATATGAACTTCATAAAGGATATGGAATCAAAGTTAACCAAAGGAGAACGTGAAATCGATTTGTCTCCTATGAAGTCAAAAATGCCTACAGTGATTCAAAAAGTACTTAAAACTCTAAAATTAACCAAAGTATAATATATAACACGTATGATACCAAACATTATACTAGAAATACAAATAATACTGTTAACATATCTAGTAGCTAGGATAGCTTGGTATATCATGAAAAAAGAATCCAATAAATAGTCATGTTCCGGCCATTGAAGTTTCCATGGTGACGATTTCAGATCGTCCCCAGACTCCGCCATAAATATTTCAGCTCTATAGACATATTTATAATAAAGCCACGTAACCCTTTAAACCACAGTTCATCTGAAATGACTTTTCTAATAGAAATCGCCATATGGATCATTGCATTTTTCATACTAAAGAAGTACTGGCATTTGCAGCGTGTACAAAGGCATTTTATCGATTTTGTTATTGGGATAAATCTGGTGGCATGCATTATGTACATATATGCAATATACCTAGGAGACCTTAGTATGCCCGACGGTATGAGCAAAATATTTCTTCATGGAATAGTGGGTTTAATAGTCTACACATTAACCAAGGATAACACATATAAGAAGCAAGAAGATGACTGAGCAAGATTTAATGATACTCACAATAGCTGGAGGATGGCTATTGTTTTGTTTGATAGGATGGTTAATGGACCGGTAGTGTATGACCTGAAAGGGCGTACTTACTAGCGTTCTAATTAGCGTACTAACGTACTAATCATTTTTTGTAGGCTCATATTTATTATAAAGAAAAATTAAAACAATGGCAATCGATTGGAAATATTTCACGTTACGACCTTATATTAAAACTTTACCCTTAGAAGAGCAACTACGGTTATTTAATATAGCTAATGAAAAATCTATAAATCATAGAAAACAATTAATTGAATCATTTACTGATGTATCTACATCAACATTATATAGTAGTAGGACTAGTGGTGATGATCCTACAGAATCACCTACTCCAACTCCATCATATAATAATCAATATTCATTTTTATTTGATCCGGGTCCATATCCATATCCTGATCCTGCAGTTTTACCTAGGTTTACAACTCCAAAAAATGCTGCATTATCTCCGGCTAATAATTTTACTTTATCAGTTTGGGCTAAACCTTTCATAGTAGAGCCTCCCGATGATGGTACCATAATTGACAATGCTAATTCATCTAATGGATTCATTTTAATGCATGATGATTTTGGCAGTACTATTAATCCTCCCGAAGGAAGATGGAACTTTGAACTAAGAAAATCAGGTCAAACTCCCATTCGAGCAAGAACTAATGTAGCTCCATTAGATAATACATGGCAGCATGTTGTAGGGGTATTTTTAGATGGTACAGGGAGTATTTATCTTAATGGTGAGTTAAAAGGTAGCGGTAGTTTTGCTAATAGTACTGAAATAGGCTATGGAAATGTAGTTCCTACAGTAGGAACATCGCAAGGAAGCACAGTTAATACTATAGATCCTTATTCAGGCTCACTGCAAAATATGTCACTTTGGAATACAGCTTTCACCCAAGATGAAATTAATGAGTTATACAATGGAGGTACACCTACAGATTTAAATGAACATTCACAAGTAGCAAATGGAATTGCTTGGTGGCAGTTTGGAGGAAATGGTGCTAGCGGTAGTTTTGATGGAGCCAATTGGACAGAATTAAATTGTTTTGATAATTCTCAGTATGCTATGACTTCTACTAATATGGTAGAAGCTGATCGAGTAGAGGATGTTCCACCTTCATAAAAATTCAAGGAATACGAATGATTAAATTAAAATCTTTACTATCAGAAAAATATCTAGGCTTTGGTATAGGAGCTGGACGTGTTAAAGAACAACAATTGCCAGATGCATCTGAAACAGATATAATGCAAGGATTATATAGAAATCCAATGACTGGCAATTTAAATGTACAAGAATTTAATTTAGATCAATTGAAATTTGACGATCTAGTAAAAGCATTTAAATCAAAAGATCATTTTAATGATAAACATTTTGATAGAATGCAACCGGATGGTAAAGAAGGACCATTTTATAGAGATGGATTAAATTTTCCAAATCCATCAGACGCATCATCTGTTATAGGAGATATGAAATCATTAGAAGATTGGAAAGAAGAAACAAAACGAAGATTTGGAAATGTAAAAATTATATTAAATCCAGATGCTAAAGAACATTGGGAAAAAGTTTTAATTGATGATGACAGATTCATGAAAGACAAACAACAAGCAATGAGTGCAAAATCTTCAATGTTACAAAGGTGGGGAACTACATCTTAAAATCTATTATCTTTTGAAAGTATCATATTTTTTCTTATATTATTATATAATTGAAAGCAATACATTCATATAAACAATATAATAAGAAATTTATAGGATTAGAATTACTAACACAGTTATTGAGTGTTATTAAGTGGAAATTAATGAATCCTAATATTCCATTTTATCTATATACTGACACAGATACATTACAACAATACAAATACTTTAAGTTAGATCAAATATATGATTTTGTTGACACCGATGTTTTAGATACATTACCTAAAGAACAAATCAATTATAAAACATTTTGGGCTACTCCAAAACTTTGGGTTATGAAACATCAAACTGATAGATTTTGTATGTTAGATACTGACTTGGTATGGCATAAAACAATTGATAATTTTTTTAATTATGATATAGCATTTTTACATACAGAAAGTCCATATATATATCCAAAGCCGTATCACTTATCAACTCCAGATAATTTTAAATGGTCCAAAAAAGAACTTGATGCATTTTCATCAACTGTTCCTATCAATTGTGCATTTACTGTGTGGAACAATTTAAATTTATTAAAAAAATATATTGATCGTTACTTTGAATTTGTTACTGATAATAAAGGAATATATAACATACCAAAAAAATATTTATCAAGAGATTTTATAGAATCTGGAGCTCAAATTGTTATTGAGCAATGGTGGCTTTCTGTATTATTAGAATTAAACCCAAAATATACTAGTCATTCTATTTTAAATATTATTGCATTTTCTAGCAATTTTAAATCGCAATTATATAATAATAGCGTTGAAAATGCTATTAATGAATTAGACTCAAGTTTATTTCATCTATGGGGCGGTAAGCGATATTTAAATAAAAAAGATATTAAATATTACATACAAATATTTGATGACTTAAAAGATGCACTAAATTATTACATACCAAAGTTAGATAATTACGTATTAAATGAATCAATGGATCTTATATGTAACTATTGTAATAATGAAATAGATAATATATGTCTTACCAAAAATGGATACATAAGTACCAATATTTAATTTGTGAATTAAATGATATAAAAAAAGAAAACGATGTATATATCAAACAATTCGTAAATGATTTTGAGTCAATAGAAAAAGATACAACAAAAGATAAAAAATCTGACGAAACAAAGTTACAAGAAAAAATAAACAATCGTGTAACAAGTTCTCCAGCTAGACGTATATATACTGAATTAAGTAAACATCTACATCCAGATAAAGGAGGCTCTGCAGATAAATTTCACGAACTATCTAGATTATATAATGAGGGAGATACTATTGGATTAATTTTAGTAGCTGAAGAAAATAATATTGATATAGCAGAATATATAACTGATGAATTAATAGATACCTTCGAAGACTTATGTAATTCTATTGATAAGAAAATTGAAAATGTTAGATATTCATTAGCATATCAATGGGCGACAATGGAAGAGTCTTTAAAGCCAAAATATACTAAATGGTTAAAAGAAAATTTTGGGATCGATAAAAAAGAAAAAGATTAGCTAATTATAGTTACTTTTATATACTGTTACATATTTATAAATGGTGAATGATGTAATCGTTTAACATGAGGAAGGTATAAACATGGAAAGCGAACTACTAGTCAGTATTTTAACTGCATTAGTTAGTGCATTAGGTATTAAAGAAATTTGGTTGATATGGAAGCGAAGAATTGAGCTTCGAGAAAAAAAATTAACTAAAGATCAAAATATCAAAGACAAATTGATGTCTGAAGTTATTCTAGATTTGAAAAGAAAGATAGAAGAATTAGAAGGCAAGATTGATGCATTAATTGAAGAAAATACGATGTTAAGAGAAAAATTAGCACGTATGGAAGAAAGGTTATTAATATCAGCAACGAATAGATCTACAAGAAAAAGAAGATCGAAAACTGATGATACCTAATAGTTATGCGTGTTATACAAAAAAGAGGAGTTTGAAATAAAGCTGCCGAAATAAATAAATTTATCTAATTCGGCAGTTTTAGTGTTTTAAATACAAATGATTAAACTTAAAAATATATTAAACGAACAAGAAGACTCTGATAAAACAGAAGAAGAGTTAAATGTTGATTTAAAATTACCAAAAGGTAAAACAACAGTATTACAAGCTGATACTGATGATCATACTAGAGGATTAGTTGTTAGATGGAAAGATGATGGTGGATATGATGTTGCATATTGGTACGGCACACCAGATAATATAGTGTCTGCAGAATTAAGAGCTGCAAATACTCCTTCAGATGATTTTAGAGAGCATGGAGAATCATTTGGATATCCAAAATATGTTTGGTTAGGATATCATCCAGAACTTGGACAAGTTGAAGGAGAATAATAAAGGTTAATATGATTAAATTAAAAGAATTATTACAAGATCAAATAGGATTTCAAATTCCAGGAGTCCCTAAACAAAAAAATATTGCACGACAAACACGTCAAGAGTTTTCTAAATTTTTTAACAATTTTGAAGCAGGTAATGCAAAAACTGCTATATCAAGTTATGCACAACAAATTGCTAGTTCAGATGCATCTGAAGATCTTAAACAAAAAGCATCTGATATACTAAATGAAATGGAAACAGTAGCAATTGACATACAAGATGAATTACACACAAGGCAAGTAAGTGACGATGAAGTAGCTGAAAAATTATTTAGTTATGTTAATTCAGATATGGATCCAGGAGATTCTATAGAATTTGAACAATTACTATGGTATGACAATCAAATAGATATGAGTATGAAATCTGGTATGATTGAAAATGCAGTTGCTATATTAGGACAACTACTTCAACAATTAGAATTTATACGTGGATTTATTCTACAAGAATTTCCGCAAATTACTCCCGCAGGATTCAAAACATCATAACACATATTCAATCAATATATTATATATAATGTTATTTCATGATAACAATATTTATATAAAATGATAAAGCTCAAAGACATACTACTGGAAAAAGGTACTCGTTGTTGGAAAGGATACGAGAAAAAAGGAATGAAAACAATGTTTGGAAAACGTGTTCCAAATTGTGTTAAACGAGAAGCCAAACTTCCAGACGAAGGATTTTCAGATCCAGAGCAAATGATAATGTATCAAGATGAAAGCATTGCTCCTAATCATGACGGCAAAGCAGCACCATATGGATCTGGATACAAAGAGCTTGAAGAAATTTTAAAAATTGGTGGTAAAACAGTAGAAAAAATTATTATTCCAAAAGGGTCTACAGATGTTGAAGATTATCAAATTAAATATACCAATGGAGACATAGAGCCATATTTAGATCATATTAGAGGACCTCAAAAAGCAGCAGTTCAAGAAGATTTAAGAAAATGGTTAAAACAAAAATGGGTTAGAATGGGACCTGACGGTAAAATTAGAGGTTCTTGTGGAGGAAGAAAAAAAGGAGAAGGCAAACCTAAATGTTTACCATTAGCTCAAGCAAGAGCAATGGGTAAAAAGAAAAGAGCGTCTGCAGCTAGAAGAAAGCGAAGAGAAGATCCAAATCCAGATAGAAGAGGTAAAGCTAAAAATGTATCTACTTATCGGAAAAAGAAAAAGAAGTCATGATTAAGCTAAAAGAATTATTACCAGAAAAATTTGCATCAAAGGCACAACAAAGATATATGTTTGCTACTGATAAAGATGCGGCTAAAAAACTTGCAAGTAAAATGACTAAAAAAGATTATGAAAATTTACCTGACAAAGTTGATGAAATTGAATTAGCAGAAAAAAAGAAAAAGAAAAAAGCTAGACGAGATAAATGTTATTACAAAGTTAAAAGACGTTACAAAGTTTGGCCATCTGCATATGGATCATTAGCATTATCTGCATGCAGAAAGGTAGGAGCAGCAAATTGGGGTGAAGGCGGAAAGAAAAAAGATACTAAAGCTTCTAGGAAACGAAGAAGAAAATCATATTCAAGATCGAAAAAATGATTAAATTAAAAGACATATTATTAGAACAACAATCTGAAAGTAAACAGATAATTACAGATTTGTTTATTGGCCAAGCAAGACCTAAATTCAATATGGATTATATTTTACAAAATTTTTCAACAGCTGGAGAAAAAATAGCTAGTAAAATATTAAAAGGAACAAAAGCTATCGATATAGAAGTAACAAAGAAAATGAGTACAGGCGATGTTATTAATAAAATAAAAGAATTAGCAAACGCAGATTTATTAGTTCCTGGTAAATTAAATAGCATAACTATATCATCACATAATACCGGATGCGGTAAATTTAACTATGATATTGCATTAGGAGCAAGTCCATTTTGGAGTGAACTAGCTAAATATTGTAACTCAAATACAAAAATATTTTTAGGAGGATGTAGTGTAGCAGATAATCCTACGGTAGTTGCTGAAATAGCTAAAATAACTAATTGTACTGTAACAGCGCCGACAGGAACGTATTTTCCAGTAACTGGATTAGTAAGTAAAACTCAAGACATAACTAATTTATCTCAGCGATTAGGAAAATATCTTACATGTACAAACAAACCAGAAGGTGATTCAGATATATATCATTCTTTTATACATGGAAATCATAGGTACTTATTTGATCCCGACAGCAAACCATCTGCGGGAAAGGCAATTAGCATAATTAAAGATTTTCATGAAAAACTAAATTATCCTAATCGTACTGAAGAAGCAAAAAAAGATCAAGAATCAATATCAACAATATTAGAAGAATTAACAATTCAATTAGTTACAGATTATCTAAAATCATTAGGATGTTCTGCATCAAAAGAAAATCCTATACAAGGGACAAGACAAGCAATATTTAAATGATAAAACTAAAAGACATATTATTAGATGAACAATTTAGTATGCCAACAAGTGGTGCTAGTATGTATCCATCATACCAAGCAGTTCGGTCATATGAAAAACCAGTAACTAAAGCTATTAAAGCTACAACAGATTGGATCTATGATCATAGACATACATTATTAGATATTGCAGCGTTTGGATCTGCATTTATTTTTCCACCTGCTGCTGTTGCAATAGAATTAGCAAATGCTGCATTATATTTTAAAGAAGACGATAAATTAATGGGAACTATATCTGGCGTATTTGCAGCGCTTCCTTTAATAGGAGCAATACCTGGAGTAAAACAAGCTGTAGGATTTGCTTTGAAACGAGGAGTTAAATATTCTTTACGTCAAATAAAAAAGATTCTAGAAGTAATAGTTAAATTTAAGAATAATATACGAAGACAAATGTTAGCAATAGAATCAATGATGAAAAAATTTCCTCATTTAAATTTAGATAAATATCTAGAAGATTTGATTGCTGGTAAAATTGATGCTACATCATTTTATAAAAATTTTAAAGGCTATAACAATAAAATGAAGGTTATAAAAACTAACAAAGCTATGCCTTTACAACATGTTTCTCCAGATCCTAATTTAACAATTAACAAATTAAACTTAACTGGATTTTTAGATAATATTAAAAATTTAAGTCGACCTGGATCTTTTAAAAGAAGAGTAGGCACAGATGCATTAAATAAACCAGGTGGATTTTATACTACAAATCCACAATCTGGATCGTCATTTTATAAACCAACAGGTAAAAAGCCATATTATAATTTTGAATTAAAAGCTGGATCGAGAGGCTTAGATTTACAAAATACTGGCGAAATAATTGATGGAATGTCTGTAGGAAATTTAACTAAATATATGAATGATGGATTTGATTTTATAATAGGAAAAGGAATGTTAGGTAAACCTGAAGTCATTCCTTTAAATAAATCTGTAATACAAAATTGGAGAAAGGGAGTTCCATTTAAATAAAATGATAAAGTTACAAGACATATTGAAAAGTATTCCAAATCAAGAAATTATTGAGTCAAATCTTGGCCAATGGGAATACCCTGGTAGAATAACAAGAATAACAAGCAACCGTATTACAATGGGACCTGATCCAAGAACAGGTGTGCCACAAAAATACATGTTATTAATAATAGGAGATCAATCTGGACAACAACAAATAGGCATTCCAGGAGGCCCTGAATTAATTTTTCCAAATGATCAATCTGTTACAGAATATCCTATACACAAATTAAAAAAATAATTTGCAAATATTAAATTAATAGTACAATATGGGACTAATACAAATACACGATAAATACGAAGGTAAGCATTACATAAACATTGAATATATTGTTCAATTATATAATGATGATATCACTCAAGAAGTATGTGTACAATTAATTGACGACACAACTATTCATACTAATGAATCTAATATTGATGCATTAGCTGAACGTATTTTCATGTATTACAATTAAACGATATTTATATTAAAATAAAAAGGATTTACGTATGTCTGAAGAACAAAAGTCTGCTCAAGAAATATATGAAGAAATGAAAAATTATTGGGCATTGTTTCAAGAGAATCACGAAAGATTTCAAACAAGGCAAGTAAAAGCTGCCGGAGTTAGAGCTAGAAAATCTATCAATGAAATACGAAAACTAGCTTCAAAATATAGAACGGCTTGCTTAGCTGAATCGAAAAAAATATAATGGAAAAGATGATTCGACATATTATACGAGAAGAGTTGCTTAAATCTATAAATGAGCAAGAAATAGAAACATCTGCATTCTCTGAAGATGAAGAAAAGTTTTTATCTAAGTTTATAGAATTAGGTACAGATTCATTAGGTATTATTTATGCACCAAATGAAATGGGAATTCGTGAATTTCTAGGAAGAAGCGGACCAGAACTAAACTTGAACATGCAAGTTTTCCAAAGTTTGACTCGAGATAACATAATTTCTCTTGTTCCATATGGTGGATATTCAAGAAATGAAGATTATACTATTAAATTGAATATACCTTTACAAGATTTAGAGGGAATAACACCACCAGCAGATGATAAAAAACAAAATACAGGCGGTGAAGAGGGTGAAGATGCGGCAAATATGCCGGCTACACCTACTGAATCAGTGGAAACATCCCAAGATTTAGCAAAAAAATTGGTTTTAGAAGCAAAAAAGTCCAAAAAAAAGAAAAAAAGTAAGGTTCATACCGGTAAATCAAGAGCATTAAAGAGATTACCAGGAGGATATGTCACGTATTTAGAGCGTATTATACAAATTCTAGGCGAAAAAGTGAAAAATGACATGGAAAAGGAGCATTTAGTTGCAGATATTCTTGACAATCTATCTCATAACTTTGGTTTAACGCCAAAACAAGTGTATCGTTCCTTTATTTATTATAAATCACAAAATAGATTGGCAAATATTATAAAAGAACGCCTAGAAACGGATGAAACTATGATTAAATTAAAAGAACTGTTAAAACAATCAACTAGATTGAATTTATTTGAACAAGAAACGGAACAGCTTCCTCCTGTTGAATTTGATGATGTATTCAATAATAATTACATAACTATCAATGATGGTACATGGCAAAAACATGCTAACAAAGTTATTGAGCAAATTCAAAATGAATTAAAAAAAGGAAAAAGACTCGAAGATTTAGCAGTTAAGATTAATGGTCAAGCAACAGATGTACCTGCAACTAATCGTTGGGATAATAAAGTAAATAAAGCTGCCCCTGATCATGACTTCGGAGGAGATTCAGAATTCAAAGGATGGGTAACTAAATATTTAACAGATGATGCAGGAAAGGCTACTAATGATAAAAGAGCAAAAGGATCTGGCCCGGATAAATATCAAACAATTGCAAAAGGTAATGATTTTTTAGCTAAAGAAAGAGCAGAAGCTTTACGACAAAAAATAGTTCCTTATATACAAAATGCTCTTAAGTTTAAAATGCAGATAGATATATCAGCTGATAAAGTTACGGATAAGACAACAAGAAGTGCTCATGCAGTAGTAACATCTGCGGTAACGCCAAGAGAAGAACTACCTAGATACGTTATTCAATATCCATGGTATAAAGTAGGCAATCAGCCTAATATGGTTCTTGTTGATGGTGATATTGCAACCGGATGGAGACAAAATAAACCAGGAACGATGTCTACAAAATGGTATCAATCAACATTACAAGACAAAAATATTGTTTACAGTGGATTTCAAAAAGGTGGAAAAGCTAGTGGCTTAATTAATGCGTATGCTTTTATAAAATTAAACGCTGATTCATATAAAGGATCAATGGCTATATATAAAGATGAAAAATCATGGTTAGCAGATGTTAAGAAGATGACAATTTATGCATCAGCACTTTATGTTGGAGAATTAAGATTTGGTGATCTAGATAGTAAAGAATACTTACCTGGATATAGAGGAGCGGAAGGATATTTAGACAAAACTGGTTCAAGTAAATATACAGGATTTGCTAAATTTAAAATGAGAAGTAAAGATCTCAAAGTTTCTTCTGGAGCAGATTACTATTTGTTTAAGCCACAAGGTGACAAAGCATTTTACATAGCAGATTTATTTAAAACAAGAATGCCTAAATTTGATTCTCCTGCTACTGGAGCATATGACTCTGATGGTAATCGATCTTTAATTATAGGAAAAAAATATTCTGTTTGGAACGGAGTAAACATAACTGCTGATAATCTAAATAAAAAAATTGAAACAGGAAAAGCAACAAAGAATCCTGATGCTTTAGCATATACTGGTAAAACAACTATTGAAACGTTTAGTTAATTACAAATAAATTTGGATTTTCAATCTTTTTTTCTTATTATATATAAAAATTAAAGATATGAAAAAATTACTTCTAATATTATTATTACCATTATCGGTATATTCTCAAAGCAAACAATCAACTATAGATTCTTGTGTTAATATAATGCATAAATTAGTTAATTCGCATAGAGTTGCTAACGGAGAGTCAATATTAACTTTATCTGATAGTTTAACGGAATTAGCTCAATCAAGAGCAGAATATATGTATAAAACCGGCGAATTTAATCATATTGATAGTGTTTGGAATGAAAATATAGGATCTGGAGCTGATTTAACTAGATATTTTACTTTATATGACGGAGTATATGCCGAATTTAAGGGTTTTTGTTATTCGCCAGGCCATAACAAACAAATGTTATTCGATTGGCACAAAGAAGCTGGATATGGTTTTTATAAGGGATATTCAGTTCAAATATTTGGTTTTTAATCTTTGAATAACAAAAATTTTTTCTTATAATATAATAAATTAAACAAATATGGGTTATTACACAGCAAAAGTCCAGTTATTGGATGATTCAACTGGCAAACAGAAACGAGTAACTGAAATGTATCTAGTAGAAGCAATGTCAGTTACAGAAGCAGAAGCTAAAGTAGTTAAAGATTTTGGATCTACTACATTAGAATACGAAGTAAAAGCAGTATCATCAAGTAAAATTATTAAAATTATCGAATAATGTATAAACAAGGAGACACAGTAATTGTTACTGAAAACATAGACAAAAAAACCAAAGAACAAAAACATGAAGTAGGCGTTATCATGAAAGCCTTCGTTCATAAGAAAGAAAACTTTTATGATGTATTATTAGAAAGACGTTCCGGTCTATCTTTTTTAAATACATCTAGATCATCAAAGAGCCATTTCATTAATCGATCTTTAACGGAGAAATTAGTAGAATCAGGAAACATTCAAAGTACAATACCATTCAAGTATTTGTTAGAGACTGAACAGCTTCCTATAATCATTGCATAATGGCAAGACCAAAATTACCTAAGTTAGTTAAATTAAAAAATCGTGTTTTAAAAAGATATCCTGGAGCTAAGTGTATACAGGATTCTGATGGACTATATTATATATCATGGAATGAAGAAAACCTAAATGATATATTCTTATTAAATAATACAGACCAGGAGTTATCAGCATGGGAACAGGCTAGTATAACCGCCAAACACGAACAACATATCAATCGTACACACCCGATGAAGAAACTAATATCAGAAGAAAAAAAGAACCTAAATAAAGAACGTATAACAAATAGAATAAGAAAAATATGATAACATCAACCGTTAATCAGTCCTGGAATATATCAGATAAAGTTAGAGAAAAACAAGGTGAAATATGGGCTAATATAGATTTTGAAATCAATCCAAAATTTTCATCATATCAATATAAAAATAATCCAATGGAAACAAAAGTTGGTAGAATTTTTGTATGTGGTAAAAAAATTATAGTAACATATAAAGAGTTATTACGAGCAAGTGCTGCAATAGATCAACAGGTAACAGATACATTCTTTTTGAAAGTCAATAAGGATGATCAATTAACAATTTATATGTTAAAGAATAAGTTATATTTAAAGAAGCATGAATTAAGAAGATTATCAGAAACATTAGAAGATTCTATAACTACTATTCAGAGATCTTATAGGCTAGGTTTATATTTATAATAAAGAAAAATGAAAAAATATAAAGTACAATTAAATAATAGTTTAAGCGGAGATATTATTTCAATTTTTGAAGCGCAAAATTTAAAATTAGCAATAGATTATGCGTGTAAAATAAAAAGATTAGATAGAGACAAATTTTTAGATATCTATAATGTAAGTGCATATAACTTAGAAAATAAAAATGAATCGTAAAAAAATGTTTGAACATATAAAGGTAACCTTTCCTGAATTTAATTACTATCAACAATTAAATAGTAAAGATAAATTCTTGTATGTTACTGAATTATATGAATTGGAAAAAAATAAACAAGATGTTAATATTGAAGATGTCTTGAATAATTTTTTCAATGAGCATAATTCAATTGACTCAGAAAAAAAGGTTGACTTTGATAGTTTCAATGTTGGAAATCATAAAGAAGAGCATCGTGTGGATGTTATTCTAGATAATGAAAATGTTGTAATTGAATCAAATAGTTTAAAAGCGGTTAGACATATTGCATATAAATTTATGGATAGTGGATATGTATTATCCAGAGATAAAAATGTCGAAAAAATGTTTAAGCTTGACAAAATAACAAGATACCTTCGTGTATATAGAATTATTGGTCAAACTTTTCATTTATGTTATAATTAATAATATAATGAGATACGGTAGGTCTCAAATTATATTAAATTAAAAAACGGTTAGCTAGAGCAACCAAAAAACACAGGAGGTTTAAAATGACACAATTAACAGAAACATTTCTATACAATGATTTTGATCTAGTATGGAAAAATCTTATCGATCAAAAATCATCATACTTACCGGTAATAACAAATAAAATGAATTATCCAGTTGATATTTATACAACGGATAATGGAATACAGTTTGATATTGCTGCAGTAGGAAAAGAAAAAGAAGATATCGAAATATTAACAGAAGGCGAAACTTTACGAATAAAATATACAAAGGGTGTTGAACAACAGCGTGAGTATATTCATAAAGGAATAGCAAAAAGAGCTTTTGATTTTGCTTGGAAAATATCAAAAGAGTTAGATCTGTCTAAAGCAGAAGCAAAAATGGATAAGGGTTTATTAACAATTACTATACCATATGCTAAAGATAGAGCACCAAAACAATTAACTATAAAATAATCTAAAAATTGAGACCTACCAACTCATTATGTTTTCTACCAACAATAGAATATCAGAATAAACGATTTTATGTCCGAAGATTAGTTCGACAAGATGAAAACGAAAACATCGATTACTGGAAATCAATTATTGAACATGATATTGTCTTGAAGAAAGATGGATACCTATGGTTTCTAGATGAAATAATCGATGCAGAAATTATCGAAGAATGAGAAAGAAAAAATTTCCAAAATATGTACAACAAAAATTTGAAAAACCTCAATTTAAAATTGGTGATTATGTTAAATATGAATTTTTAGGAGAACATGGTTGGGGATATATTACAAAAATACAAAAATTTAATGAAACAGTTAGTTATATGGTTAAAGGAAATGGTTACACGTATCCGTGTGGTCTTCTCTTCAAAACGCACTCCAGCTATTACGCCGGATCAATTGATTTTGAAGCCTCAAAGAATAAAGCAAATCATGCAGCTGCCAGAGATGCAGAAATTAAAAAATCAAATGATAATAGATCAGGGCGAGGAATTTCTAGAACTAGTAGCAATACAATACCTTCAACCGGATCTAGATATAAGTCAACGAATGATATTAGGTCTAGCAATGCACAGGACATTGACTCAAATAAATCGTTCAAAAAAACTAATGAAAACGAATTAGATCTTGCGATCGAAAAACAGAAAAATTTCCTAAGAAAATTTACTAAATAATATTTATATAAATAAAATAACAAGAAAGGATAATATGGATACATTAAAAAAAATAGCTAACTCATCTTGGTTTAGAGCTGCAGTAGCTGGTGCAATAGGTGTATTTTTATTAATAGATAAAAATGTATTGTATGCTGGAATTGCCTTTGGTATAGGTATTCGAGAGCTCTTACTTTCATTGAAAAAATAAATAAAAAGGTTACAAATGAACAAATTTCGTTATAAAGAAAAAATAACAGACGATATTACCGACACAGTAGATATTATAAAAAATGTAGGTAGAGGAATAGAACAAGGACATATAGATGCACACGCTGCAATGTCTAATCTTGCTTCTGCATTACGTAAATTAGAATCTGCTCTCTACTATATTGATAGAGAATGAAAAAAACTTTTCCATACATTGTATTACTAGCTTCATTAAGTTTAGCTTCATGTGCTGCGTATTACAGTGTATTTGGTTTAAGTAAATTATTTTCTGCACAAGCAATAGCAGTTATTATTATGTGCTCTATATTGGAAGCTTCTAAATTGATAACTGCTACATATCTTCATCGTTATGCAAAAAAGATTTCGTTATTATTAAAAACATATTTAACAATTGCAGTTATAATTTTAATGATGATTACTTCGTTAGGAATTTATGGATTTCTAACATCAGCATATCAAGATACTGCTTTAAAGCAATCTAATATAAATTCGCAAATTTCGTTATTAGAATCTAGAAAAAATAATTTTAGTTCTCAATTAGAAGTATATAATGAGGAAAAATCGTCTATAAATGATGCAATAACTAATCTAAGACAAGGTCTTTCAAATAACAAAATACAATGGAAAGACAAAGAATCTGGTCAAATAATTACATCTACTTCATCTTCGACACGTAGAGCATTAACAAAACAGTTGGATCAAGCTATAGAAAGACAAACGGTAGTTAATACAAAGATAGATGAATTAAATGTTAGTATTATTGATTTAGAAACATCTATAATGGAAACTAAATTAGGCGACGAAACAGTTAAAGAATTAGGACCATTAAAGTATTTATCTGAATTACTAAATATACCCATGAATTCTATAGTTAATTGGTTTGTATTAGCATTTATATTTGTTTTTGATCCATTAGCAGTGTTATTATTAATTAGTGCCAATAAAGCATTTGAACTCAAACAAGACGAGACAGATTATCTTTTAAAATCAAAAGCTAATAAAAAACATTTAGAAGAATCAATAGAACAAGCAGAACAAATAATTAAAGATATAGAAGACAATAAGGATAATGAAAATCCAAATACTCCTAGTCCACCAACAGTAATTATTAATTAATCTATAATATGAAAAAAAATAAAAGTATAAAAAAATTAAAATGTAGATGTAAAGGTTGTAACACAATGGTTGAAGTTGCAAAAACATCTTTATCAGTTATATGTGCTCCATGTACATTTAAGATGGCCGAAGGCCTATTGGAATATTCCAAATAATTCATTATAATATAAATAAAAAGTTATGCTACAAGCTGAAGAAATTAAATTGAACTGGGAACATTATAGAAGAAGAGTTAATGAGTTATTTCCTACAAGAGCAGACAAATTAAACAAGATGTATGATGATTATGAAGAAAGGATCATAATGATGCCTGCTTCTTCTGTTGCTCATTTCCATAATGCATTTGCTGGAGGATATGTCGATCATGTACTTCGTGTTATGAAATGCACTAAAAAATTACATACTGCTTGGGATGATATGGGAGCAGATATGTCTGGTTATACAGAAGAAGAAATGTTTTTTGCAGCAATGCATCATGATTTAGGCAAATGCGGATTTCCAGGAAAAGGAAGGGAAGTATATCAAGTAGAAACATCTGATTGGCACAGAAAGAATATGGGAAGAATGTATAAACATAATGAAAACATTCCTTTCACAATGGTACCAGATTTATCTTTATATCTACTTCAAAAATATAATATTCCATTATCATGGAATGAATATCAAGCTATAAAAATACATGATGGTATTTATGATGATGCAAATAAACCATATTTTATTGCAAGAACAGCACAAGCTAAATTAAAAACTAATCTGCCTTTAATATTACATCATGCAGATCACATGGCTTCTCAAATAGAATATGAACAATGGAGATCAAATAAAAATAATTCTCCTAAAACAGTTAGTCCTAAATCAAAGGCTACTAAAAAAACAGCTATTAAGAATTTAGCAGAACAAAATCCTGATATCAAAAATGATATATCAGAGATATTTAAAACATTTAATGCATAAGGATAAATCATGATTTGGCTACAAATATCATTAATAATATTAATACTATTATGCTCATACTTTATATATCGAGCATATGTATTGGCAGGATTGTTAGCAGATTCAGAAGAATATATAAAAGAAGTAGAAGACCTATCAAGTTATATGTATCGTTCAATTGATAAATCATATCAAAAAATGAAACAGATTGATTCAAGAGGATCATTCGAATCTGATGATGAAGCTGGATCTACATTTGTAATGTTAAAAGATGTAATAGAAAATTTACAAAAGGAATTTAATGCCGAGGAAAAAGAAAAAGCAGAATAGATATTGGACTAAAATAACAGAATGTGCAGTATCAGCATATAATAAATCAGAAGATCATCAGGTACGGAAAGAAAAAATATATAGAAGATTTCTGCATCCTGCTTTAATGAAATTATCTGAAAATCTTATTAACAAAATGAAACCAGAATATATAGATTCAACATTTATAGATTTACAAACAGATTTGGTTACATACTTAACAATGAGATTAAATAAATTTAATCCAGAAAATGGTAAAGCATATTCTTATTATACAAGAACTGCATTTAATTATTTAATTGCAGAAAATCAAAAAGGATATAGTAAGTTAAAGAAAACTACTGAACCTATAGACATAGATGCACAGCGAAATATACAAACTGAAATTCATAATAATGAAATGAAAGAAACACTTCGTTTGTTTATGAATGCATATGTTGATTATTGTTATTATAATTTAAACTATTTATTTAGCAATTCTACTGACATACATGTAGCTGATTCAATACTGCATATTTTTGAGAATCGTGAAAATATCGAGCAATTTAATAAAAAAGCATTATATGTTTTTATTCGAGAGCGTACAGGTTTAGAAACTAATAACATTACTCGCGTTATAAAAGTCTTACGAGAGATATATAAAGAGAAATTTCTTGAATATGAACAAAATGATTTCGTGAATTTACCCTTCTGATATTTATTATTAAAGGGATTGTATTTATGGATATAAATGAAGAATTATTCAAAGGAACTAGTTTTTCTGATTTAATGTCTGATGTTTATCATAATTCAAAAAAGAAAGATCGACAAATAAATCAATTGATTTCTCAATTGCAGCCGTTAATACGTAATGCATCTGACGCTACTATCATAGTTCCACTTATTAAAGAATATTTAGATGTTGCAGTAAAAAATGATGATCATTTAGTAAAATTAACTGCAATTACTCAACGATACATATCAACTAGGCAAACAATTACCGGAGAGTCTTCATTATTAAGCGAAGACGAAAAAAGACAACTATTACAAGTTGCAGATCATGAATTCGAGTCTGAATTGTCAAATGAAATTGAAAAAATTGAAGATGAAGACAAAGAATTAAAAGAAAAGATTCAAAAAGCTAAAGAATCATTGGAGAATAAGAATGAGCGTTGATTTTTATTTAGCAGAAGTTATTGGAGGATATGATAATACGTATAAATGGATTCTAGACGATCTTAGTACAGAAGATATTAACGAAGGAACCGTTGATACATTATTTACTGTATATGTTCGAACATACAGTAATTTTAAAACACAAACATTAAAAGCTAAGCCTGCAAATAATAATATTAAACAAATTCCTTTAAAAGGAGAACATGTTTTAATTTTTAAGGGAGTTAATCAAGAGTCTACTGTTGATAAAGTAAGAGATCAGTGGTATTATTTACCAGCACATGGAATACAGTCAGCTATAAATTCAAATAGATTACCTGGTATAGCTAAACCTAAAACAAATACATTCAATATACCCGGAACCACTGAAAAAGCAGGAGAAACATTTAAAGAAAAAACAATTTCTCCACTACAACCGTATGAAGGAGATTTGTTAATTGAAGGTCGTTGGGGAAATAGTATTCGTTTAGGAAGTTCTGTAGAAAATTCATCTGAGTATACATTAAATGCTAATTGGTCAGGAGAAAATGGAAGTCCTATAATAATTCTATCAAATAAACGATTAAATAAAAACAAAAAAGAATTTATAGTAGAAGATATTAGTAAAGATGGTTCATCATTATATTTAACATCTGATCAAGAATTAAAAACATTAAAATTAAATAAAACATTAACAAAATCTGGAAAATATAATCAGTCGCAATTAATTGGAGTAGCTGATAGAATTATTTTATCTGCTAGAAGTAATAATTTAATATTAGACTCTTCAAATCGAATAACAATGAATGCTAGCGAAGTTTTAATTGGAAGTGAACAAGCAGCAACTCCTTTAGCTAAAGGTGACGTTCTACAAGAAGTATTACAACATATTATTTCATCAATTGAAAAAGGCGTATATGGCGGAAGTACATATAGTCTTCCATTTGGTAGTGCAGACCTAGAAATGGCTAGAATAAAATTAATGGATTTACAAAGTAACAAGTTTTTTATAGATAATGCTTAGGAATAATTATGGCACTTACATCACCATTAGACAAAATACCAAAAATACCACCACAATTAACATCTTTAATTGTAGACGCAATAGTTGCATATATTAATTCAATTATAGAAAATTTAATGATAACATTAGCAGAAGCTGTAAAGTTGCCTGACAATATTCAGTGTGATGATCCAAGAATTAAAAAAATTGAAGAACAATTAACTAAAATTCAAGAACTAATTTTAAAACTTCAAGAATTTATTCCTTATATTGAAAAAGCTCTTTCAGCAATACAAACCGCAGTAACATTAGCAAATTCAATTAAAGCAATACAATTATTGAATCCAGTAACAGCAATACCTGTATTAGCTGCCGAATTAGTTCTAGCACAAAATTTAACAATTGCAAATGCATTAACGTCAGTTGAACAATTGAAAACAATTCCGCAAAAACTAAATCTAAATATTGATTTAATTGCTAGTAAACTAGGTGAAATATATGGACGACTAGGACAGGCTTGTACAGACAAAGAATATGAAGTTGCCCCAGAAGTTAAAAAATCTATAGATCAAATGCAACAATTTGATATTAATGTGAATCCTGATGGTGGATTACCGTCTGAATTTTATCGAGAAGTAAATGTTTCAACTGATGATATAGAGCAACGTTTAGAATTAATAAAACAATTAATTGATTCACAACAAGATTTATTTGAATCATTACAAGAAGCCCCAGCTCAATCATTTAATGGAACAACGCCTCCTGAAGTTGATTTAGGTAAGTCAGGAGATTATTTTATTGATACAGCTGCTAAAAAAATATATGGTCCTAAAACAATTAATGAGCAAAAAAAGCAATCGATTACGGAAACATTTAACAATAGACCTAAAAAGCGAAAAGTTCAGTTTAAAGAAAATAAGTTTTCTGATATATTAAATGATACTGATGGTTTGACTGAACCTAATTCAAAATCTAATTATGCACAATTGATGACAGAAGATATCGTAATGACATCAGCTGATGCAAATGCATTTGGTGTTCAAAGAAAAATGCAATCATCTAATTCAACCCCAACAGTAGTAGACGCGGAAACGGGACAGCATATCAACGTTGATCCTGTTACTGCTAAGGCAATGACACGAGATTATAGTTCATTAATGAAAGCAATTGATAAAAGGAAAGGATTTAGTTAAATAAATGGGATATGTATTTGAAAATATCAATCCTAAAACTTTATCTAATGATATTGCATTAGGTGTTCAATTTCCAATGAATTATCCTGCTGTATTTAATAGTACATATACTACCTTAGAAGCAGTTAAAACAAACATTAAAAATTTATTATTAACAAGAAAAGGCGAACGTGTAATGCATCCTAATTTTGGTTCTGATCTATTAAGCATTATCTTTGAACCTAGTGTGTCTGAACTAAAAGGAGAAATACAACAAATTATCAGTGAACCAATTTCTTTTTGGATACCACAAGTTTCGTTAGATACTGTTGAAACTATAACTGCAGAAGATGATCCAACTTTACAATATAATGTTAAAATTACTATTAATTTTGACTTAATTGAAACAGTTGAAAATGATACCATTGTAATATTTGCTTCTGAAAATCAATTACGAGTAGAATAAAATGGAAATACAAAAAGACGTAACATATTTAGGAAAAGATTTTGGGCAATTTAGAAAAAACTTGATTGACTTTACCAAACAATATTTTCCAACTACATATACTGACTTTAATGAATCATCTCCTGGAATGATGTTTATAGAAATGGCGTCATATGTTGGCGATGTTTTAAGCTATTATGCAGATGTAAATTTAAAAGAGTCAATAATATCACAAGCTTCTGAACGTGGTAATATATATGAATTAGCAAATGCATTAGGATATAAACCTAAAAATTCTATTCCAGCATATACAAAGTTGGATATATATCAATTAATACCAGCTACCGGCGTTGGAAGTGATGTAGTTCCAGATTATAATTATGCGTTGTCAATTCAGCCAGGTTTGCGTGTGAAGCAACAAAATGGACCAGCTGAGTTTAGAACATTGGATTCAATTGATTTTGCATTTTCTTCATCAATCGATCCAACAGAAGTAACAATATATGAAAGTGATCCAACAACAAAACTACCTACATATTATCTTTTAAAGAAACAAATAAAAGCTGTATCTGGAACTGTAAAAACAGCGACTTTTTCTTTTGATTCACCTAAACCATATGACAAAATTGTTTTACCAGATAGCAATATTATTGATATTATTTCAGTAGAAGAGTCAGATGGTGATAATTGGTACAATGTTCCATATTTAGCACAAGATACTATTTTTCAAGAAGTTCCAAACTTATTAGAGAACGATCCAGAATTTATTCAATATAAAAGTAGTTCTCCATATCTATTGAAGTTAAAGAAAACATCTAAACGATTTGTAACTAGATTAAGAAGTGATAATCGATTAGAAATACAATTTGGAGCTGGTGTTAGTGATAACAATGATGAAGAAATTATACCTAACCCAGACAATGTTGGAAATGGATTAGCTGGATTTCGACGACCTATTGACGTCGACATAGACCCATCTAATTTTTTATATACAAGAGCATATGGTCAAGCGCCAGCTAATACTACATTAACAGTAACATATACCGTTGGAAATGGTATACAAGACAATGTAGAAGCAGATGTTTTAAAAGACATACAATTTATAAATTTTAATGACGATCCAAATTCAACAACAAATGGCTCGTTAGTTAACTTTGTAAAGTCTAGCGTTATAGTTAATAATCCGAATGCTGCCAATGGCGCAAAAACTGCAGATACATTGGAAGATATAAAAAACAATACAGTATCTAATTTTGCAACTCAAAATCGTTTAGTAACAAGAGATGATTATATAGTACGTTCATATTCAATGCCTGCAAAATTTGGATCTGTGTCAAAAGCTTATATTGTTCCAGACGATCAAATTATACAACAAGACTTAGTGGAATCGAGAATTGCAAATCCTTTAGCAATGAATCTATATGTATTAGGATATAATTCATCTAAACAACTAACTCATTTAAATTTAGCAGTTAAGGAAAATCTAAAAACATATTTAGATTATTATCGAATGTTAACAGATGCAATCAATATTAAAGATGCGTATATCATTAATATAGGATTAGAGTTTGAGATTACAATACTAAATAATTTTAATTCAAATGAAGTTTTATTAAATGTTATCAATGAACTTAAATTATATTTTGATGTTGATAAATGGCAAATAAATCAACCTATTATTAAAACTGAAATATTAAATGTTATAGGAAATATAAATGGTGTGCAAAGCGTTGTTGGAATAAAATTTAATAATTTATATGATACAGATAGTAATTATTCTGGAAATATATATGATTTAGAAACAGCAACAAGACAAGGTATTATTTATCCTAGTTTAGATCCATCAATATTTGAAATTAAATTTCCAAATAAAGATATTAAAGGAAAAGTAGTAAATTATTAATTAAAATATTTATTTAAAAAGCCATGGCAAAAGAATTATCAAAAACAGGAATATCGACATCATCCACTATACAAGCTGGACATGTTAGTCAAAGTATAGATGCTTTAACAGGAACGGAAGCATATGATATTACGATATCAGGATCATTAACTGCAACAGGTTCTGTACAAATTAAGGGATCAGTAACTTTGCAGGAACAAGTTGCTCTTACTGGTGTTGGATCAGATAGTATATCTAGTACTGGTACAAATGTATTAACTATAGATGCTTCAGGAAATATATATAAAACAGGTTCATATGATGGCGGTAGCGGTGGAACAACAGTAGTTGCTAATCCAGGATCCTCCGGCGATGGGCCGTTAGAAACTATTACAATTGGATCTCAAAATTTTAGTGTCGGTGGAGTTGGAAGTGTAGGAACTTTGCAAGACGTAACTACTAATGGAGCTTCAACATCAGCGTCAGTAAGCTTAAATAATGGTGTTAATTTTAATGATGGAGAAGCTGCTATAGCATGGAGTTCAGGTGAAAGTGCGTTAATGCTAAATTACCATAATGATGAGGTAAATACAGTTATTAATCATCATTCAGGAGATAGTGTTACTACTTTTGGTGAATCTGGAATAGAAATAACCGGTATGAGTAGTGTAATAACTGCTAAAACTGGATCATTTAGTTATCTTACCGGATCTAGTCCCATAGTTATTGATGCAGATAATATTAAAGTATCTTCTACAGGAGTAGTTTCTGGAATATCAAGTATTGACGCAACATCATTAAATTTCGATAGTTTACCAACCGAAGATCCAGAAGTTTCTGGAAGATTATATAGAAGTGGAAAACTTATGCAAATATCAACAGGTAGTGGTACTCCTGCAGAATCAGAATTAGGAGAAGAAGGTGGAGATGATGCTGAAGGTGGAGGTGATGAAGCAGGTTAATATAATATACTAAAAAGAAATAATACATTATGTTTAAAATAATATATCCATCATCTGATGCAACTTTGTATGAATCATTGCCAGAATATAATACTGGTATAGATGAGATATTAGAAGTTGGAAAACGAATATCAACTTCAACATCTACATATTCTAAGTCTAGATCTGTAATTAAATTTGACATGAATGAGGTATCTGATGCGTTAGTAAAATATAATGTAGATATCGAAGATTGTAAATTTATGTTACAATTATACACAACCCATGCAAAAAATTTACCAGCAGATTACACAATTGATGCAAAACTAGTTGGAGACTCTTGGAATAATGGAACTGGATTTCAAAATGTAGACACTGCAGTAACAGATGGTGTTACATGGAATTTTCCAATTTCAGGAGCATTTTGGACGTCTGGATCTGTTAATTTATCTGGAAGCAGTTTATATATTACAGGTTCTGGAACTGGTGGAAGTTGGTTGTATCAGTCTGGTTCTGGTATATATAGTTCAAGTTTTTATTCACAATCATTCTTTACACAACCAGGTTTAGATTTAAATGAAGATTTTAGTTACCGACCTACTGATATTAATATGGATGTTACTGGTGCAGTTCAAACATGGATTGGTGGTACTGATGATAAAGTAGTAAATAATAATGGATTTATATTAAAATTTTCTGATTCAGATGAAGAAAGTATTTCAGTTAATGGATATGTTCGTTTCTTTAGTAGAGAAACACATACCATATATGTTCCTAGACTTACAATGTATTTTGACAAATCTAGTTTTGATACAGGATCTTTGGAGCAATTTAATTTAGATTCATATACAATATATACAGATTTAAAGAAAGAATACAAAGACACTAGCGTTAATAAAATACGTATATATGCACGAGATAAATACCCTAAAAAATCTCCAACAAATAAATTTCCAATAACAACAGTAAAATATTTGCCTAACAATACTTTATATTCAATAAAAGATGCAGCTACAGAAGAAACGATAATTCCGTATGATAATATTTATACTAAAGTTAGTTGTGATAGCACAAGCAACTTTATCTATATAGATATGTCTGGATTAATGCCGGAAAGATATTATCGAATAGAATTTAAAGTTGTAGACGGATTTATTGAAGAATTTATAGAAGATGATTGCTTCTTTAAAGTAGTTAGGTAAATAGTATGAATTTCGTTAAAATATTAAAGACATATCCTAAACAATCTCAACGAGGAGGATATGGTGCAGCAGGAAGCGGAAATCCAGGAAATCCAGGCTTGGGAGGAAGCGGAAATTCAGGAGGTTCTTCGTCGACATCAGGAACACCAACTACGTCTGGGCCTTCATCTGCCGGAAATCCTTCTGCAGGTATTTCTAATAATATAACAACGATAATCTCAAATGCATTACCTAACAGTCCAAGACCAGTATCACCTAATATATCAACAGGATTATCAACAATAGGAAGTCCAGGTCCTAGGCCATCTAGCGTAACACCAGCTGGTGCACCTTTACCTGTTATACCGAATGTTCCAGAATCAATACAACAAGAGTACATTGATAATGGATTAACATTTAAATCAAATAACCAATATGTTACTGACAGAGATGCAGCAGGAAATATTAAATTTCAAATATCAGGTAGCGATAATCGGAATTTAGTAATAGAACCAGCTATAGAAAATTTTACAAACTCATCATTTATAAACGCAGTTGATACACAGTTTAATTATTTTAAATTTCCAGCATCTATAAAAGCTGCAGATATACCTGAAAGTACTATCAATGAAATTAATTTTAATTTAGGCTTAGCAGATGGAATAACAGCAAGATATGTAGTTGCATATGAAGAAGATGAACAAGGTGATCCTTTAACATTTAAAAAATTAAATGTAAATCAAGACACTGGTAAATTTAAATCTGCTGGGAAAACATATAACCGAAATTATAATACAAACTATTGGTATTCTCAAGATTTTGGAAAAGCTGTAACAGATTGGAAACTAAATACAGATATTGATGTTCCATTACAGGCAAATGGATTTAGAAAAATTCCATTTAAACAGAAAATTGCTGGAGGTGGAAATCAGATAGAACCTGGTACATTTACTTTAACTCAAGAAATGATTGACACATTACGTGAAAATAATCAAACTATTAAATTTAGAATAAGAATACAAATAACACGTCCTTCTTTTGGGGACATAGGACAAAAAAATGATTATCGATATCAAGCATATGGTCCAGATTGGGATGGAGAAGCTACAATGAAACTAGAGAGATCTATGCCAACACAATTTCGAACTTTTGTAAAACCAGAAGATACAGTTTCTGGTATGACTGCAAGTAACCCATATGCTGAATTACAACTGGATTATATTATTGATATCAAAAATGATGCGTTTAAATTTGATAAATATTATATAACTGCTGGTGGTGCTGTTGTTGATAATACTAGTCAACTGCCAGTAGAGAGAGCAGTCAATCAAGGAAAAGCTTCTGTATTTTTTGGAATGATGTATAATAGAGAGGTGTCATATTGGGAAATATTAGTAATTGATGATCCAGGTGGAAATTACGGAGATCAAAATATATAACATGTTAAATCAATACACAAATATCAATGAAATTTTAGCTGCAACGAAATCTATTTCTGGTCAGCGTCTATTGAATCAGGATATAAATATATTAACATATCCTTTAAATCGTATTGATTTTAATCCAAATTTATATCCAACCCCAACTCAAAAAGTTGAGATGCACGTATATGCAAATGACTCTTGGTTGACATCTAATCATTCAATACAAGCAACAAATATACAACCTACTTTTACTGATTCTGAAACTAATACCGACATTCAGTTTAATTCTCCAGTAGTAAATGTTAATATATTACAAGAATTTGAATCATTAGGATTATCTGCAGGTACATATCGATTTGTTTTAAACTTTTTTGAGAATTTAATTGGTGATTATACTACTCAACATTTAAAAATTGATGAAATATCTCCAGACAGAACAGAAGTTAGATTACGAGCTATAGATTCAAGTAACTTAAATTTCTTACAACAAATTACAAATTATATACAATCTGTAAAACAGACTTCTGATATTGGTAATGCTAAAACATACTTATTGAATTTTAGTAGAAATAATTGTGTTCAATATGTAAATAGTGTTGTTATTGGAGAATTTTTATATGTTAAATTATTAAATCCATTACCAGAAGATATAATTAAGAATTTTAAGTGCTGGGTTGTATGTGAAAAAAAGTTGCCATATGTTGATAATCTAGTTATATATCCTGAAGCAATTCAAAATGAATTTTATCAATTATCAGGTCCAAATTGGCAAGCAAATAATAAATCATATAACATATCGTCTGAAACTGATTTAAAAACATGGAATGATTTATTAGGATCATCATTACAAACATCTCAGGAAATTATTGATTCATATTTTTCTGGAAGTTTATCTGGAGTAAAACTAAATATAGATTATACAGATTTTAATAATTTTATATTTTATAGTTCAGCAAAAGAGCGATTAGCTAACTTTAAATATAAATTAGAATTATTACAAAGATATACAGAACAATCAGCTAGTTTATCATTAATATCTGGTAGTGTTTCTGTAACTAATGCTGTGGATTATGAAAATTCTAAAAATAAATTAATTGGTACATTTGATGATTTTGAAAAATTTCTATATTATGAATCATCGTCAGCAGTATTTACGCATCCAGGTCCATTAATTGATCCTACGGTATATCAAGTTACAGGTAGTTATATTACACCAGTACCAAAAACAAATACATCATATCCATATAATTTGCATAATGTTACCAGTAGTGCGTTTAATTCTTGGTATGATCAACTATATCAAACAGCTTCTATTTATGATACAAATAATAGTAATATTTTAAGAAATTCAATTCCAGAATATATTTTATTGGATGATAGTAATATTGATTTGAAAACATTTATTGATATGTTAGGTCAACATTTTGATATATTACATTCATATGTCAAATCAATGACTGATATACATAATAGAGATGAAAATCCAAAAGTAGGTATGGCAAATGAATTACTATATTCTGTTGCAAAACAATTTGGATGGACATTATCAAATGGAAATCAATTCAAAAATTTATGGGAATATGTATTAGGTACAAATGAATCAGGAACTCCATTAACTGGATCCATTAGTGTCGGAGAACCTTCATTACCAGGACGTGATATGACATATCATATATGGAGGCGTATTGTTAATAATATTCCAGGATTGTTAAAATCTAAAGGTACAAAAAGAAGTATACAAGCGCTATTAGCATGTTATGGAGTACCTCAAACATTGATAACAATAAAAGAATATGGCGGTCCAAGAATTAATCGTGCACCGATATATGAAAAACCAAATTTTGATTATGCATTGGATTTAATAAGAAATCCGGCTGGTACTGTAACTATTAATTATACACAACCAATACAATCAGTAGAACTTAGATTTAGAACTGACGACGTTTTAACTAATCCAACAATGTCATCTACAATGAATTTAATTTCAATTGGAGCAAACAATGTTACTTTAGACTTTTCTAGGGGTACATTAGGCACATTATCTATTAACGGAAATCCTACAGGAGAAATTGAATGTTACAATGGTGATTGGGTAAATACTTTATTAAGAGTATCAGGATCTGATTTAGAATTAATTGCAAAGAAATCTAAATATGGAAAAATTATAGCTACAGTATCAGCTTCTGATTCTTCTGCTTTTACTAATACTGGTACAATAACATTAGGAGGAACTACTGGGGCTGATCGTTTGCAAGGACAGTTGCAAGAGTTAAGATTATGGACTTCTAGTTTAGATATAGCTCCATATGAAAATCATACCAAAGCACCAGCTGCATACGATGGAAATCAAGATGCATATGATGAATTAGTGTTTAGAACTCCATTGTCGCAAAAAATAGATCATTCATTAACTTCTAGTTTAAATGGTGTTGAACCAAATCCATCAGGAATAACAGCTGATTTTGTTGGTTGGTCAACAAATGAACCATATGACTCATTAGAAGAAACATATTATTTTGATGGAATTTCATTAGCTGCTGGTACATTTGATGATAATAAAGTTCGTATAGAATCTTCGGATCTAATTGGAACATTAGATGTTAAAACAAGAGCTGAGCGAAGCCAATATGATAAGAGTCCATTAGATAGTTCCAAGTTAGGTGTATATTATTCTCCGCAGACAATGATTAATGAAGATATAATTGCACAATTAGGATTTCAATCACTTGACGATTATATTGGTGATCCTGGTGATTTGAATTCAATGTCATATCCTGACTTAGAAAGAATTTCGAGAAATTACTGGAAAAAGTATGGACAAAAAAATGATATTAATTCTTATATAAAAATATTTTCATTATTTGATTTATCATTTTTTAAACAAATAGATCAATTATTACCGGCTAGAGTTAATAAGCTGACAGGATTATTGATACAACCAAATTTATTAGAAAGAAATAAAGAATCAATTATTCCAGATGTTGTTAGGTCAAATGAAACAAGAGATACTAGTATAACTATTTTTGATAATACTACTGAATATATTAATGCAGAATATATAGAATATACAGCTTCATTAAATCAACCAGTAGTTAGAACATCTGGGAATGATGACGATCAACTTAATGCGTTTTTGACTAGTAGTGCAGAACAAAGATATTCAAGTACTAGATATTGTTATGATTATATTGTAAGATCTGGAGGAAGTTGGATACAAACATCTAGTCCGTATTGGACTTGTGAATCTATACTTCCAACAATTACTGGGAGTAGAATTTCTGAAATAAAGCAAGTACTTGTATCAGTATCATCTTCTATTTCATTTAGTAGTACATATGGAAGTTCTACTTATGGATCTAGTAGCTACTCTGGACCAGGAGCAGGTGGTGTTACATCATCGTTTTACAATTATAAATTTGTAGAAGTACAAGATTACTTACCTGCAGGATTTGGTGATTTAAAATATTTTGGATGTAAATTAACCGGACCAGATTTTAATATGAATTCGAAACAAACTATCGACAATGGACCAGTAGTAGAATTTACAGAAGTTAATCCTAATCAAATTATAGTTCAATCAGTAGCAGGATCACCAGTTTCTAGCAATAAAAATTCTGGAATATTAAGGAGTTCGTAAAAAAATATATAAAATTTTAAAACGTAATATTTATTAAAAAATAAAAAGGTTTAACAAAAATGGGATATTTAGATAATAGTTCAATTACAGTTGATGCTATTTTAACTTTAAAAGGAAGAGAGTTATTAGCACAAGGAAGTCAAAACTTCAATATTACACAGTTTGCTTTAGGGGATGATGAAGTTGATTATTCATTATGGAATGTAAATCATCCGTTAGGAACTGATTATTATGGAGTATTAATTGAAAATACGCCAATAACAGAAGCTATTCCAGATGAAACTCAAGCATTAAAATATAAATTAGTTACATTACCAAAATCTACAACACAAATACCAGTTGTTACTGTTGGAAGTAACACAATATCATTAGATGCTCCAGGAGACTCATCAATAATTTCTCCTAATACAAGTAATCTGCAAGGTGGAAATTCAACTTTAGGATATACAGCAATACTAGGAAATAGTGATATAGCTAATATAACTGTTACTAGAGCATTAGCAAATCCAGGTACACTTCCAACTGTACCAGTATTTATCGGTGATAATCAAGACGCACAAAGTGTAGCAGTAGCTGGGTTTAGTTTCCAAGTTATGGCAAGGACAATAACAGAAGATAAAACCACAACTATTACTATTATTGGTAATGAAACTGGAGGAAGCACTACAATTAATTTAACAGTTAAAGCAGTTACAACACAAACTGTAAAGAATTTTAATTAATGTAGTTAATTTTAGGTATACAACATGAAAACAAATTTAATTAAAAATTTAAAAAAATTAGCAAATCAATCACAATCGCCAGGCGCAGCTGGTGTTGGTTCACCCCGACCTATTACGTCTCCTGTTAGTAATGTTCAACAGCAACAAATTCAAATATTATCTACATCTGGACAAACATATAATCGATTCAATCAGTTAGAGGATGTTGTTGGAAATCAAACTGAAATAGTAACTGCAGGATTATGGAGTGATAATCAAGGATCCTTAAATTCTTATTTTACTGCATCTAATCAAACAGTATCACAGATACGACATTATATTGATGTTTTACAAAAGTCACCTGAATTAGCAGGATCAGAAGTACAATTTGCATTAGCATATGGTCATATAAATGGAAGTGGATCTTCTGCATTAGGATCACAAGAAAATCCAGCTTCTAAATCAATTTATGCTCAATATAAACAATTATTATTAGAAAAATCAGCAACAAGATTTGTAACAGCTGGAAGTGGAAGTACTGATTCAATATATGCAATTAATGTTCAACGAAATCGTGTTAGAGAAAAATTAGATGTTGGAAATTGGGAATTGCCATTAAATACAGTTGTATCACATGATCAAAATGCAACAGGTAGTGTGGTAGTAGGTGGTAGAACTATAACATTAATTGATGATTCAAGTGTTGCTTCACCAACTGTTGGAACATCTGGTAATGTTTATAATATTGTTTCTGGAAGTATAGATCATGGAATACATAATCCAACTAATCCAGTTTATTATGGATTATTTTATCCATCATATGGTACTATGATATTAGATTCAAGAATGTTGGATCAAGATTTATCATTTGCTACAAATGTTAGTGAATCTTCTGCAGCAACGGCTGAAGGAAATAATCATTTTATATTATATCATTCAATATCTGGATCATATTCTGCGTCAGCAGCTAGTTTCGAAGCTAGAAATGAAGAAAAAATTACAAGCACTCATTATTTTGTCAGAGTTAAAAACGGACAATACAATTTTACAAATAATCCATCATTCGTTACAGGATCTGTTGGAGAGTTTGCAAATTCAAGTTTCATAAATAATCCTAAAACATATATAACAACAATTGGTTTATATAATGACGCTAATGAATTATTAGCAGTTGCAAAATTAAGTAAACCATTATTGAAATCATTTTCACGCGAAGCATTAATACGTGTGAAATTAGATTTTTAATATTTCATTGAATTTAAACCTGTTATATTTATAATAAAATATAGCAGGTTTTTACTGTAATGGAAAAAGATACAAACGATATTACTATATATAAAGGATTGCATCCTTCGGTACTTAAAAAAGTAGATCCAATTAATTACACCGTACATCCTTTTGAATTAAACAAAACATTTTATTTTAATTCATCTAGTTTAGAACAACAAGGTTATAAATCATTACAAGCAATATATGTAAATAACTTGCCAGCTATATCTAGTAGCAAAACATTTAATGATTCTATTAATTCTGATGGATCTTATAAATTTAGTATATATAATTCAATAAATCATTTATTTTATAAAAGAAAAAATGAGCCTAGTAAAACTCATGGGCCTACAAATTTAAATAAAACTTCTAAAAATTTATATATTTCTGCATCTGTATTCAATGTACCTCAGCTTAAATTCGGCGAAAAAATGAAACCAGGTTCATTTGAATATGTTGGAGATCGAATATTAAAATCAGATATATATGGCAATATATATGACGATGAAATTGTAACAGGATCTTTTGCATTAAATGAAAAATTTTATGAAGGTTTCAATGAATATTTTGATACTTCAAGAATTCCATATACTAACATAGCAGGTGTAACATATACAAATGGCGTTTCTACATCAAATGGAAGTCAATTACCAATTGGATTAGCTGCATCATTTTCTGGATCTGGTTTTATTGAAACACCGTTAAATGGAACATACGATCGTTATGAAAACTATGCAATATCATTTTTTATATCTGGAGCAAATTCTACAAATAATGACGAATTAGTAATTGGAAAGCTTTCACAACCAATATCAGAACAATATCCTTTTAAAATAGAATTAAGTGGAAGTAATCAAATAAAATTTTCTGCCGCTGGAGCTGCTACATTTAAAGCACAATTAACATCTTCAACAGCAACTGATAGTGATTGGACACATGTTGTTTGTCAGAAATCAGGTAGTGATCTTCAATTATATATAAATGGAACTTTGGAGTCATCTGGTAGTTTTAATTTATTAAATTATAATCATCTTACTCCATTTACATCGTCAGCTACAATAAACAACGATTCTACCTTAAAAATAGGCGGTTATTCACAAAATAATGGAAGTTTACACGGAGATCTAGATGAAATTAGAATATTTAATAAACATTTGACACAAGCTCATATAAGCACTTTATCGGACCGTTTAGAAGGTGGTGGAATGCTTCAAACAAATAGGGTTGGAAATGTTTTCGGAAGTCAAGGATTAATAGTAATATCATCCCCAGATTATCGTTATGATAATATTGTTAATACTCCTTATAGCTCTAGTTACAAAAGTACTATTAAATCATATGAACATTCTGTTTTAGTTAATGTTGCAGCTGGTGATTTTAATGTATCACAAAATCCATCAGTATTAACTGACAATAATTATAATATACAATCATATGCAACAGGGTCTGACTTTTCTCCTTATATAACTACTATAGGATTATATAATGATTTAGGTCAATTATTAATGATTGGTAAATTAGGTACGCCAGTACGTAAGCGTAATGATGTAGATATGAATTTTCTAGTTAATATCGATCTAGACAAATCAAGGCTTACCTCATGAAAAAATTAAAAGAAATATTACAAGAAATAACACAACAAGAAGCTTCAAAGTTGTTAGACAAAATTAAAAACAAAGAAATTAAATTTTATGCTCGAGGAGATAATGGAAAAGTTTATCAAATTAACAACGAAGATTATTTATTTAAAATAACAACCGAACCAGATGAGTTAGCAGTTGCAGACGTAATTGTTGGTCGTTATGGTGAATTTAATGCATTTATTCCAGTGCATTATTCTGATAGATCAAATCGAATGTATATAATGAATAAAGCTGAAAAATTATCACCAGGTGATTATCGTCAAGTAATACAATTTTATGAAGATTACAAAGAATATGCTAGAAATCAAGGTCACGAAACAAGTATATTTGAATATTTAAATACTGAATCAACTAGAAAATATGCACCAAGACTTGTAAGCTTTTTACGTGCTTTAGAACAACAAGTTAAAAGAATGGGGATTGGTGATTTAGAATTTTCATTAGATTTTAAACCAGACAATGTTATGCAATGGAACGGAAACATAGTAATGATTGATTGGTAGATATTTATATAAAAGAATAGAAGATACATGCAATATCTAGAAAAAATAATACAAGAAGAATATCAAAAAATTCTTCAAGAACAACGAGTTGTTACAAAAATACTTCCACTTTCTCCAGGTGACTTACGTAAAGCAAAAAAAGATAAAAATTTAAAAGCTGGATTTAGATTGGTACGAAAACAACGTGGCGCTAACATGACAAATCGAGATATTATTTCATCTATAGAACAATCATCTCAATTTGGAGCTACTAGCGCATATGCCTTAGGGGGACATAAATATATTATTGGGAAACCATTACGTGATAGAAAAGGAAAAATTGTTGTTAATGTTCTTATAGCAAAAATACAGGACGATGACCCGACAGACTCGGACTATTATGTACAAAATTCTATTGCATTATTTCCAAAAGAACAAACAAATACTGATCAAAACAGTGTCGCAGCTGTTGATACTAATACAAATGTGTCTAACGTAGACGATCAAGATTCAATTCAAAATAACGATGTAGAATACATTGATGGAGATGAAGAAGCTGATAATAATCAAGACGATCAGTCAAGCGATGACTTTGTAACAGGATCAGTAGAAAAAATACAATCTTTCGACGCATCATCAACATATGGAATATCAGGAGCTAAAGCTGGCGGAATAGATGGTAATTGGGGAGGCACAATGGGTAAATTGTTAGGTTTATTTGCTTTCTTAAAAAAGAAATTCCCATCAATTAAAATATCTTCTTTAAAACGTGATCAAAGAACTACAAGGACTGGAAACCGTAGCGATCATTGGATAGGCTCTGAGGATTCATATGGAGTTGATATAGCAGGATTTGATGAAGTAACAGGAAATGAAATTGGGGACACTATAGGAGATCAAGTATTTTTAACTTCAATGAAATCAATTGGACATAAACCAGTTACAAAAGGCGGAGCATTTAATAAAACGGTTGACGATATACGTTATCAAATTCTTTGGAGAACAAATATAGGTGGAAATCATTATAATCATGTACATATAGGAGCAAGAAACGATAGTTTAGATTTTGATTCAAATAAAAGTGTTTATAGTAAAGAAAATGTTACACAAGCACAAGCAGCTTTAAAAAAGCTTGGATATGATTTAGGAACATTTGGACCAAATAAAGATGGCATAGATGGAAAGATTGGAGCTGTTACACGTAAAGCAATAAAAGATTTTCAAAAAGATAATAATTTAAATCAGACGGGAGATTTAGATCAACAAACAGCTGTTGCTTTATCTAAAGCAGCACAAACTAATAATCAAGATGATCAGTCAGTAGATAATCAAGATACAAATATTGATTCTAATAAATCAAATGAAATAGTAACAGTTGAGACGAAAGGTGGAGCTAAATATATAGGTACTGTATTTGGATTTAATGACTATGATAAAGGAGTATGGATCACTTCTAATCGTACCGTAAGATGGATAGGTAAATGGAACGGTTATATGTTAGAATCTGGGATTAAAGACATTGCTGGAAAAAGAGATGTGTTCGAAGGAGATAGATTAGTTGGTACATATGATGCAGCTGGTAATTTAACAGCTGGAATTGAACTAAGAGGGTATTGGAGCGTTAATAGAAAAGAAAGAAATGAAATATATACATATGTATATGCCTCTGATCCAGATAAAAAAATATATGATTCAACAGTTGACGGAGAATACCAAACTAATATAAAACAATTTCCATCAGATCAACAAGCAGTTATACAGGCAGCAAAAGATGCCAAATCTGCTTTAACAGATATAGATCGAGAAACTATAAAATTTTTATGAGAAGAAATCATTGGCACACCGCTAACAATAAACAACGCCAAGCGGCATATAAATATGGATATCGGTCTGGTTTAGAACTAAAGGTTGCAGATCAGATAAAAGAAGCAAAATATCCGGTAAATTATGAGAAAGAAACGCTACACTACGTAGTTCCACAAAAAAATTCGAAATATACACCGGATTTTCTTTTCACAAAAAAGAATGGTAAAACAATGTATATTGAGACAAAAGGTAGATGGACTAGTGTTGATAGACAAAAAATGAAGCATGTATTAGCTTCAAACCCAGATATTGATTTACGAATGGTATTTCAGAATCCAAACCAAAAGATATCTAAAGGATCTAAAACAACGTATGAAATGTATGCAAAAAAGTTAGGTATTGAATATGTAGCAAAAAAAGAAATACCTACAGAATGGTTGAATGAGTGTTGTAAAGATGGTGAAGATCCAATTTTAGTAAAATTTTTTAATTAATTGATTGGATCTTTGAAAAATAATCATTATTTTTTTAATGTAATTAATAAAAAGATGAAATCGTTTAATAAATTTATTTGTTGAATGATGATTCGTTAGACCAATTCAATTGTGTCTGACATAATATTATAATAGCCAATAATTTTGAAATTTCAGTAAATTTTCTTATAATAAATTATATGAAGAACTTAAAATTACTTCAATTGTTGGAATCTGTTTTAGGTAAAGGAAAACAAACCTCTGGTGATAATATTGCATTCTTTTCTCCATTTACATCACATTACAAGCCTAAACTAGAGGTTAATTTAAACACAAATCATGAAGGCCAAAACCCTTGGCATTGTTGGATATCTGACAAAAAAGGTAGAACGATACATTCATTATTTAAACAGTTAAATCTTCCAAAAGATAAATTTGAAAAATTAGGAAAATTAATTGAACGAACTAAGTATAGAGATAATTCAAATAATAAAAAACAAATTGAAGAAACTATACAATTACCAGAAGAATATAAACCGCTTTGGTTAGAAAGAAAATCTCCTGATTATAAAAATGCAATATATTATTTACAAAAACGAGGAATAACAATATTTGATATAATCCGATATAGAATAGGATATGCTGAAAAAGGACCATATTCAGGAAAAATTATTATTCCTAGTTATGATTGTAAAGGTCAGTTAAATTACTTTGTTTCAAGAGCATTTTATGAAAATGATCCATATAAACATAAAAACCCAAAAATTTCCAAAGATATTATAGGATTTGATATGTTAATTAATTGGAATGAACCTATTATATTATGTGAAGGAGCATTTGATGCTATTACAATAAAAAGAAATGCAATTCCATTATTTGGTAAAATGATTAATCCTAAACTTCGAATAAAAATTATTGAAGAAGGAGTACAAGAAATTTATATATGTTTAGATCAAGATGCATTGAAAAATGCAAAACATATTGCGCAAACGTTTTTGAGAGAAGGAATAAAAGTTCATTTAGTAAAGTTAGATTCTAAAGATCCTAATGAGTTAGGATATAAAAAAATTACTGAAAAAATTCAAGACACATATCAATTTTCATTTGAAGAATTGATGAAATTGGAAATAGATTCATTATGGAAATAAAAACATTAAAAACAAATATCAAGTCAATTGATAAAATATTTCATATTTCTGATGTTCATATACGAACACTGAAAAGACATAAAGAATACAATCAAGTATTTGATAATTTATTTTTATATATTGCACAACATGCAACTGATTCTAGTATATGTGTAGTAACTGGAGATATAGTACATTCAAAATTAGATATGTCACCAGAACTTGTTAACATGCTCACTAAATTTTTTAATGCATTTCAAATACCTACAATTGTTATATTAGGTAATCATGATATGAACTTAAACAACTTATATCGTTTAGATGCATTATCTCCTATTTTAAATGTTTTAAATAATAAAAATATACACTTTATAAAAGAAAATGGATTATTTAAATTTGCAAATGTAGTATTCAATCATATGGCAGTAGATGTTGCTCCAAAAGATTATATTCAAGCTAAGGATTTCGAAGGACATTATAAAATAGCATTACATCATGGAGCAGTTCATAATGCAAAAACGGATATCGGTTTTGAAATATCAAATGAACATGTTACAACAGATTTATTTAAAGGACATGATTTAACATTATTAGGAGATATTCATAAACCAGCACAATTTCTTAATCAAGAAAAAACAATTGGATATCCTGGATCATTAATACAACAAAATCATGGCGAAGCATTAGATCATGGAATATTAGTATGGGATTTACCAGATCGTAAAGCAGAATTTATTGAAATACATAATGATTATGGGTATGTTACATTTGAAGTAGACAACGCAAAAATTGTGAGTTCACCACATCGTGTTCCAAATAAGCCTAGAGTTCGAATAAAATTCAACGACACAGATGCATCTGATATTAAAAAGTTAATTGCTACTATACGAAGTAAATATAGAGTACAAGATATTTCCATACAGCGAAGTGCTAATCATATTGAAAATACTACAAATGGATCTATTACAATTGGTAATGTTAGAGATATTGAATACCAAAATAATTTAATAACACAATATATTGAAGATAATTACCCTGAAGCTGATAAGAAAGAGTTAGATGCAATACGACATATTAATAGATCAATAAATTCCAAACTTCCTGTTCTGTCATCTGTTAGAAATGTAACATGGTATCCTATATCATTTGAATTTGATAATATGTTTTCATATGGCGAAAATAACAAAGTAGATTTTTCAAAATTATCTGATGTGATTGGATTATTTGCTGCAAATGCTTCTGGTAAATCATCTTTATTAGATGCAATAACATATACAATATTTGATAAATGTAGTAAAACAAGCAAATCAAAAGAAGTATTAAATAATAAAAAGTCTACATTTAAAGGTGTATTTAAATTTATGTTAAATGATAAATTATATACAATTGAACGAGAGGGTATAACATTAAAACATGGCCATGTTAAAGTTAATGTTAATTTTTATAATGAAGATGAAAATTTAAATGGAGAAGAGCGTAGCGATACAAATAAAAGTATTAGGAGATATTTAGGAACTTATGACGACTTTATTTTAACTGCATTTTCATTGCAAGCGGATAATAATAATTTTATAGAAAAGTCTCAACGTGAGCGGAAAGATTTATTATCACAATTTTTAGATACTACTGTATTTGAGCAGTTATATCATTTAGCTTCAGAAGAAATAAAAGAAACTTCTGGTAAATTAAAAGAATATAAAAAAACAGATTTTGGATCTATTATTAAAGAATCAGATGATATTATCATGGAAAATCAAGATACAATTATTGAATTAGAAGAATCAGATAATGCGTTCCAAGAGTCAAGAAATAAATTACAAAATGAAATTGTAGAATTAATTGAATCAAAACAACCAATGTCATATGAAGGTCCAGATATTAAAGAGTTAGAAGAAACCCAGGAATACTTAGAAGAAGATATCGAAGAACTACAAACAAATATTGAAGATTTAGAAAATACAATTGAAATATTAAATAATCAATGCAAAGTTGCATCAGAATATGACTTTCAATCAGATATTAATGTTCTTAACATAAAAAAAGATAATATTAATAAGTCTATAAGAGAATCTACAGCAATGATACTCGGATATCAATCAGATCTTACATATTTACAAGAAAAAATAGATCATTTAAAGGATCACGAATATGATCCTGACTGCAAATATTGTATATCAAATGTATTTGTAAAAGAAGCTAAAGAAGCAGAAAAAGAAATTCCAATAAAAGAAAAAGCTCTATTAAAACGAGAACAGATTCAGCGTTCTTCAAAACTTAAATTAAATATTATACAAGACGAAATAGACAAAATTCAAGAAAAACAAGATATTCGAAATAAACTAGATAAACATGAATTACAGTTGCAAGTATTAGAGAGTGATTTACAAACAAAGGAATCTGAATTAGAAACGTGTTTTGAAAGGCAAGAATTGTTTCGAAAGAATGAGTCTGCAATTATACATAATACATCGATAGATAAAAAAATATCCGTTAAGAAGCGTTTAATAACAGATATTGCAACTACATTAAAATCAATTACCGACCAAATTAAATCTAACCATGGAGAAATTGAAGTTGCAAAAACAAAAAAGAAAACAGCATTAGAGCAATTAGATACATATAAACAATTAGAAACAGAATATAAAGCATATGAATATTATTTACATTCTGTAAAGCGAGATGGCGTTCCATATGAATTAATTAAAAAAGCATTACCAAAGATTGAAACAGAAATAAATAATGTTTTAAATCAAGTTGTTGATTTTAATATGGTATTAAATACAGATGGCAAAAATATTAATGGATATATTATTTATGATGAAGATAATTTTTGGCCATTAGAATTAACATCAGGTATGGAACGATTTATTTCTTCATTAGCTATTCGTGTAGCATTAATTAATGTATCTGCATTACCAAGACCAAATTTTATAGCAATAGACGAAGGTTGGGGTAGTTTAGATACAGATCATATAACAGCTGTTACTAATTTATTTGATTATTTTAGGACAAAATTTGACTTTTCAATTATAATATCTCATGTAGAATCAATGCGAGATATGGTTGATAATCTTATTGAAGTTAATAAAATAAAAAATTTTAGTCATATTCAACATGTTTGATATTTATATAAAAAGTAACATATATGTCGAAACTTAAAGCTGTATATTCAGGTTATCAATTTACACCAACATATATCACAGACACCTCTCCGTTATCATCTGGGTTGTTTGATATAAGTGAATTTCCTACAAGACTAACAGCTGGTAAAAATTTAATTAAATTTCGTGGCGATATAAATTCACTAAAAATAGGAGCCCCTATAGAAGTTGAAGTTCTTGACTTTAATGGTGATCCGATATATTCTGAATTTATAAATTATGTTGATCAAGATGGTTCTCGTGTCATTTCAATTTACATATATGAAGATACTCCTCCTGGTGATGCAACTATTACAATGATTACTCAAGTAAAAGATAATCTTGTAACAAATGAATGGACTAATTCATTAAATGCTAAATGGAGTAGAAGTATTCCAGTAAACCCGACTATTCCAAATGAATCTGAGATTATTTTTTCAATTGATCCAAATGTCACAATTTCAGAAAATATAGGTGTTAGGCTAGATAGATCATATAATACAACACAATTTCCAACATATACTACTGGAAATGTTGAATATATTTTTCAAAATAATACACCAATATTAACCTTAAATGGAGGAAAATTTTCTGGAGATATGAAAGGTGGAACTATCACTGTTTCTTCTCCTAATAATCCAAAACCAACTCCATTATATAATGTATCATCTAATATATATACTACTAAAATTGCCAAAGTTTTAAGTGATACTACTGTACAATTAGAGTCACCATTTACTGTAACAAGCAATCAAACAATATCAACACATACATATAATCAATTTGATCCATCTGCATTTTCATTGTCATATGAAGCAGATCCTACATATGTAACAACTGAACATTCTGAGTCATTTGCATTATTACAAATTAACGGATTAAATCCTGATACTGGTGATATTTCCAGAATAAAGGTATATGCAAACTCTAAAGGAACTGTTGGTACATGGGAACAAATAAATGATGTAGCTTTAGAAGGCACAGAAATATTTGTTGACTCAACAGCTTCATTAACACCAGATAAATCTATAGGTATATTTACCACACAAAGTATTATTGATCAATATTGGGAAGGACATGTATATCAAGGAAGAACAGAAGTAACTCCTCCTGATTTAACATGGACTACTGAATCTATAAATAATGCTATGTTTATTGACAGTAGTGAAAATATTTCAAAAAATGATTCAGTAGTAGTAACACAAGTACAAGATCAATACGCTGGATATTTTGTTAGTCAATCTGAATATCGTGTTACTATTGACGCATATGCTCTCCGAAGCACAGTTAGTGATAATGCTGATCCTAAACTTTCAATATATGCATCAGGGTCTGCATTTAATTTTGACACTACTAACATTCTAAATCAACAATTACCAGTAACAATAGGTAAAAAAATAGGAGAAATTGTTAGTACTGGAAACACTCAAAGATATGATGATATTGAATTTGAATTTAAAGCCGATAAAACAGGCTATGGTTCATTGTTATTTGTAATTGAATCTGGTAAATGGCAAATTGCAGATATACGTACAGAAACTTCAGCTGAAATTGGTTATACTCCTAATTACACAAGAATCCGTTCTGAGGTACCTACTAAGCATAAAAGTGGAAATCAAATATCTTTCAAAGTAGAATATTATAATATTATTGGAGATAGAAGCAAAACAATAAGTTATATATACGATAAAAATTGGCAAGGTGGAAATAGATATATTGATGGCGGATTTTCAATGATTACTGGGTCATTATATGTTGCTGATTCACTAAGATCTGGTATTGAAGTAAACGGATTACGTGGAACTGGTTATATTAGATCATTAGGATATGAAGGATTTAATCAAGCAACTGGATCTGCAGGTCAAGGAGGATTTTTATTATTTTCTGGATCAGCATTACCACAACAAACAGCAACTTCATATGAAGGCGTTGGATTAGAAATGGTAGCTGATGGTGATAACTTTTTTAGATTTAGAACGAATCCTAGTATATTAGATGTACATACAAAAACATTCTTTTTAGGAGATCCTACAACACAATTTATAAGTGGCTCAAATGGGCAATTGGAAATATCTTCTTCTAATTTCCAATTGAATCCAGATGGAACTATTAATGCTACCGGTGGAACTATAGGTGGTACACAAATTACTAATGATAAACTCCAATCTACAACAAATTTACCAGCACCCGATGGAAATCCATCATTTGTATTATCTGACGATGGTACAATTTCTGGTTCTAACTTTTTTATACGAAATGTATATGATGTAGGCGGTATAGATACACAATTTGTACTTGCAGATACAGAAAACGGATTTTTCAAAGGGCGCAACATCGGCCGACAACTAGTTAGTGATTATACACAATATGTTAGTACTTCTTCTGAAACATTGCAAGAATACATTGTAAGCCTACTTCCAGGAGAAGATAAAATAATAATGTCTTGGAGTTCTAAACATGACACTTCGGATAATACGTCTCGAGACGCTGATATCTTATATACAATTGCCACCATGGCAACAGGAAGTTCTTCAGGTAATGTTACTGCATTTGACCAATGGAATATAGATAATACTATGTCTCTCTTTCAAGTTAATGTAAATAATGCACTTTCTAATACACCAAGAGCTTATGCAAAAGGTCCTAGTGGCACTACTACAAGCAATCAAGCAGAACAATACAATATTGCTACAGATATTCAAGCAAAAACTGTTAAAATTAAAGTGAAAACTTCTATTACTGGCAACACAACTGTAACAATTAAAGGTATATCTATAGTTGCAACAAATGCATTTGCTGGAGACTTTTATACAGGAGGTTCAGTAGTTCCAATAAAATAATAAATAATTAAATGAATATATTTATATAAAATGAACAACGTAACAGTATTATTCCCAGGAGGCTTTAAGCCAATTACAGGAGCTCATATGGCTCTTGCACAACGATATGCACAAAACCCTAGCGTGAAAAAAGTTATCATGTTGATAGGTCCAAAAGAACGAGAAGGTATAACTAGAGATCAAAGTATCAAAATGTTTAATTTATTAAATACAGATACTAATATTGAAATACAACCTACAGAATTTAATTCGCCAATTATGGCAGCATATGAATATCTATTCAATTTACCAGAAGACACTCAAGGTCAATTTGCATTAGCTGCATCTGAAAAAGATAATGATTATGTTCGTGTAAAATCATTTATTCCAAACATAGACAAATATAAAACAGTTGGAGATCGAACAGGTAGAAAAATTCCAGCTGGTATTGATGCTGTCGAATTAACAGTTTCTGTTGATCCATTAAAATATGATGATGGTAACCCAATATCTGCTTCTGCAGTAAGAGCAGCATTAAATGCAGATGCATATAGCAAATTTAAAGCTAGTTATCCAAATTATGAGAATTAATGAACGAAATGGGTGGTGGATATATGACTCCAAAAGGAGCCGTTGCTCATGCTAAAAAAATTAAAAAACTAAGAAAAGCTCTTGATCAAGAAGACGACAAAGGATTTGTATATGATTTTAAAAAATTTCCAAAAACTATATTTGGAACTCCATATTTAACTGAAGGCGGATTAGCTGGACATATGTCACATCCTTTTGATAAGAATAAATCACAATCATTAACATTTGCAGACTTTAAAGAAATGATTGCTCGTGGATTGCAAGGAAGATTAGATATAGAAGATACTGTTACTGAAAAAACAGACGGTCAAAATATTTTTATGACTATAAAAGATGGACAAGTTAAATTTGCTAGGAACGGTGGAGAACGTGTTAATCCATTAACAGTTAAAGAACTACAAGCAAAGTTTGCGGGAAGAGGAGCATTATCAGATTCATTTGGAGAAGCTGGTGTAGATTTAGCAGCTGCATTTTCAAAAGTTGGAACAGAAAAATTAAATAATATTTTTAAAAATGGCAAAGTATTTGCAAACATGGAAATTATATATCCAGCTACAAAAAATGTTATATCATATGATGCAGCATATCTTCAATTTCATAATTTAGTTGAATTTGACGAAAAAGGTAAAATTGTTCAAACTGATTTAGCCGGAGGCAATGTAGTACAAAAAGCTATTCAAGATGCAAACGCAGATCTACAAAATACTTTTAATTTAATACCACCACAAAAAATTAAAGTTGGAGCTGTTGAAAATTTTCAAGATTATCAAGATGCATTATTTAAAGAACTAAATCAATTACGTGATAAATATAACTTAAAAGATCAAGATACAATATCAGAATATCATAAAGCTTGGTGGAAAGATGTAATACGACAAAAAGCAGAAAATTTAAATTATGATATTTCAGAAGATATGTTAGACACATTAATGAACAGATGGTCATTTAATATTAAAACTCCAAGAATTGATCAGCTAGCTAAAATGATAGATAACGAAGAATTTGTAGAATGGATGCGAGCCTTTGATAAAAAAGACTTTAAACAATATCAAAAACAAAATGTAGAACCATTTGAATCTATATTTTTAAAATTAGGTGCTGAAATAATGAAAAATGTATCTAACTTTTTAGCAGCAAATCCTGCTAAAGTAGTTCAAGATATTAGAAAAGATATTGCAAAAGTTATACGAGAATTGAGATCAACTAATGATATATCAAAAATGGAATTATTAAAAACTCAATTAAATAAGATTAAACAATTAGGAGGATTCAGTAAAATAGTACCAGTTGAAGGTATTGTATTCGTATATGGAGGTAATACATATAAATTAACAGGTGCATATGCTCCCATCAATCAAATATTAGGAACATTAAAGTATTCTAGATAATATTTATATAAAAAATAAACAGGTAATTTGCTATGAATAAAAAATATAAACAGCCAAAAAATGAAAAACATTCGGCTAGAAAAGATTTAAAAGATTATACCGTAGATAAAGAAGTTGAAGGAATGGTACCCAATGCATCCGGTGAACCATTACCAGAAGTTCCAAGAAAAGATGATAAACCAGTTATTGATGACGCAGACAATATGGTACCAAAGGTTAAAGATTCTGATAGAATTTATGTAACAAAAGAATTACAAGATGGCGATCCAAAAATGCCAGCACACGCTTTAAAAACATTAGTTAAGAATCAACAAGAAGATGCAGAAGAATTAGTTGACACTATGTCTAAGAAAGATGGAGGATATATGTCTCAAATAAAAAAATTAACAAAAGAACAAAAAGAAAAATTAGTTCGAGAAATTGTTAAAAGAAAAGTTACAGAATTTTTAATAGAACAAGAACAAGTTAATAATCCAAAAGACGATTCTACAGACAACACTGAAGAACCAACTGAGGAGCCAACTGAAGAACCAACTGAGGAACCAACTGAGGAGCCAACTGAGGAACCAACTGAGGAACCAACTGAGGAGCCAAAAGAAGAACCAGTAGATACACCTGCTCCCACTTCTGCTCCAGCCGCAACACCAGCTCCTGCAGATCAAGATCAAGACGATGAAGCTAGTTCAGAGGATGGAGAAGAAGATGAAGAAGAACAAGATCAAGAAAAACAAGAACCAGAATCTGAAGAACCAGAATCATCAGGAGATCCTAGAATTGAAAATTTCATGCAAGCTTTAAATCAGCAGCCAAATATTCAACAACAATTTAAAACAATTATGGATGTTGTAGCTCGATTAACGAGTGGCGATAAAAGAGAAAGAAAGATTGGAAAATTAGGAATATTGAAACGATCATTAGAAAGAGCTATAAGAAAGCTATAAATAAATCTAACATATGAGCAATAAGTTACAAAACATTAAAGCTATCAAGCAAATGCTTGACGGTACCCACAAATTTCAAACCAAAAAAACCACCGGGTTTTCAGACGCAAAACAAAAATCTGAAAAAAATAAAAAACGTGAAATTGGAGAAATATGGGAAGAAAAAATAGGCAATACTATTTATACTATTGAACAAAAAAATGGATTTCGTGTTAAGAAGCCAAAAAATTCAGTTGCAGCTGAAGTTCGAGAATATTTAAATTCATATCCAAATTGTCCTAAGGAAACATGCACATGTACATCTCCAAATCATTTAGATAAAAAAATGAGAACTATACATGGAATGTGTTATGATTGCGTTATTGAAATGGAACATGAATTAAAAAAGCAAGGAAAATACAAAGAATACGAACAAAACAAAATCATGGAAAATGCTAAAGCATGGTTGAAGTCTGCAGAGCAAGATGTAGAACTATTAAAACAACTGTATACTCAATCAACTAGTCATGTACAAAATGCAGATGGATTATTAGAAACATGGGAAGCAAAAATGACTCCAGAAGAATTTGAAAATACAGTTCAAAAAAACTTTGAAACGTTTAAAGAAAATTTTCTTAAAAATATAAATAAAAAAAATGATGGATAAAATAAAAAAATATTATAAAATAATTATTGGCGCTTTTGTATCTATATTTGGAATTATATTTCTTCTTTCAAAAAAACATAGTAAAAAGCAAGTTGATAGATTAGATAAAAAAATTGAAAATAAAAAAGTTAAAACTATAAAATTGGATGGTAAAATTCAAGAAGTTAAACGACAAAAAACAGATTCAAGAAAAAAAATAATTGAAGCCAAAGAGGAAATACAGAAGACAAAAAACTCAAAAGTTAAAAGAACTACTGCAGTAAAAGATACTAAAAAATCAACAAAAACAACATCTAAATCCAAAGAAGTATCTGCAGCTAGAAAAAATATTAAACGTAAGACTAGGAAATGAAAAAATTTTTTATTATAATATTTTTATGGCCTTTAAGTGTTTTTTCGCAAAGTCCTGATACATGTTTTACTAGTGATGAAATAATAGATATTTCAAATACATTAGACTCGTTATATTATATAGATTCTGTTAATAATGAAATTATTTCAAAACAGGAAAATTTAATATTAGAATTAGAAAACTATATTATACTAGATTCTTTAGAAATAAAATATAGAAATGATCAAGTAAAACTGTTGAATGAAACTATTGATCTATATATAGAACGTGAAAAACAATTAAAACCTAAGTGGTATGACCATAAAATTATATGGTTTGGGTTTGGAATAACAACCACATTATTAACAGGGAAGCTAATAGTTGAAGTAGTTCAATAATGTCGTCTGAAAAAGATATAAAATCAATTATACGTGAACAATACAAGAAATGCGTAAATGATCCAAATTATTTTATGCGTCAGTATTGTTATATTCAACATCCAATAGAAGGAAAAATAAAATTTAATTTATTCGATTTTCAAGAAGACACACTAACTCAGTTACGTGATAATCGATATAATGTAATTCTAAAATCAAGACAATTAGGTATATCAACCTTATGTGCTGGCTATGCTTTGTGGTCCATGTTATTCAATGAAGATTTTAATGTATTAGTAATTGCAACCACACAGGATGTTGCTAAAAATTTAGTTTCAAAAGTTCAAACAATGAATGAAAATTTACCTAGTTGGTTGAAAACAAATATAACAACTAATAATAAATTATCATTAAAATTTGCAAATGGATCAGAAATTAAAGCAATATCAAGTGCATCTACAGGAGCTCGATCAGAAGCATTGTCATTATTAATTGTTGATGAAGCTGCATTCATTAGAAATATTGAAGAAATATGGATAGCTTCGCAAGCTACATTATCTACTGGAGGAGGAGCAATTGTTTTATCAACTCCAAATGGTATTGGTAATTGGTTTCATCAAACATGGGTTGATGCTGAAGGAGATATTAATGGATTCAATACAATTAAATTGAAATGGGATCTACATCCTGATAGAGATAATTCTTGGAGAGATGAACAAACCAGATTATTAGGAGAAAGAGGAGCAGCTCAAGAATGTGATTGTGATTTTATATCATCTGGTCATACAGTCGTAGATGGATTAATACTTCAAGAATATGAATCAAAATGTATTGATCCAATAGAAAAAAGAGGTTATGATAATGGATATTGGATATGGGAATATCCAGATTACTCAAAAGATTATATAGTAGTAGCTGACGTCGCACGTGGAGATGGAGCTGACTGGTCAGCATTTCATGTAATTGATGTACAAGATATAAAACAAGTTGCTGAATATAAAGGAAAGATCCCGCCTAAAGAATTTGGTAATATGTTAGTTTCTGTATCAACAGAATGGAATAATGCATTATTAGCAATTGAAAATGCAAATATAGGTTGGGCAGCAATACAACCAGCACTAGATAGAAGTTATGAAAATCTGTTTTATACATATAAAGATGATGGATATGTAGATCTAGATATACAATTAAGAAAAGGCTATGATCAGAAAGATAAATCACAAATGGTTCCAGGCGTTTCTACAACGTCAAGAACAAGACCATTAATGATTTCAGCATTAGAAATGTATATGCGTGAAAAAAGTCCAATCATTCGTTCTAAAAGATTAATACAAGAATTATTTGTATTTGTTTGGTTAAATAGTAAGCCACAAGCACAAGTTGGATACAATGATGATTTAGTAATGAGTTTTGCAATTGCATTGTGGTTGAGAGATACAAGTTTGAAATTGAGACAACAAGGTATTGAATTAAATAAAAGAGCATTATCTAGATTTCAAAAAACAGATACAACAATTTATACAAATAAAGATAAAAGCGCAGAAAATTCATGGGACTGGAGTAATGGGCGTGATAATGAAAATTTAACCTGGCTTCTGTAGTTAGTTATATTTATAATAAATTAAAGATACAATTATGGCTTCATTAAGAAAACGTTTACGTAATTTATTCGCTACAAATGTTGTTGTACGAAAATATGGAAAAGAAAAACTTCGTGTAGTAGATACAAACAGACTACAGTCCATAGGAAATCTATCTCAAAGTAAATTAACAGATCGATATTCTAGATTACATGGTAGTAGTAGAACTGGATATGGCGGGTATGGATCTGGATATGGAGGATATGATTCAAATTACTATTCCCAACAAAATAGAATGCAATTATATACTGATTATG